>ERZ777306.139-NODE-139-length-143337-cov-42.009331_pt1 | contig 143337 bp, 132 predicted proteins | sample MGYA00374966_ERZ777306 | MGnify/ENA primary metagenome ERZ777306 (study PRJEB29329, sample SAMN06343882) | mouse gut metagenome | isolation source: Mouse cecum | place: Austria: Vienna | collected 2014-11-15 ... | reverse complement strand
GACTTGGCAAACCAGTAATATTTAACTATTTATCAATGATACAGCACACTAGTCTGCCTGTCCGGCCGTTACCATCAGCTTATGTCAAGTATGGGGCAAAAATTTATAGCATATTTATTTTTATATCAATTTCCTCCAAACTACTTTGTAGTTCACATGTATTTTCTGTTATGGTCATCAATTCCCTATATTCTGACAAAAATACATTCTCATAAAATTCCAATATTCCGTCATATCTTAAATTATTTCCTTGTTCATCTTTCTGTAAATCACTTAATAATTTTTTCAAATTATTTTTCAGATAAAGGTAACTTTGCTCCATCTCTACTAATTTACTACTATATTTATCATAACATTTATAATTACATCCGAGCAACAAATCATATAGATATTCTTTTGGCATTTCTCTACATTCAAAATTTTTAATTTTAAGCATTGACTTTTTTATTTGATCAGAAAATTTTTTGCTAGTTTTATATTTAACATCATATTTCCATAGAGTCTCTTGAATTTCTTCTTTTTCTTCAAGATGATTTCTGATTAATCTTTGCAAATTATTATATGATTTATATAAATAAATAATATTGTCGTTTAATAATGTTACAAAAAGTAATTCTTTGCTTAATTCATTTCTTTCTATTTTTAACTTTTGCAATTCAATATTTCTGAATTCTGAACGTTCTTTATATATATTCTCTAAGTCTAAACGAGTTATTTTAGATTGACTACTATTTATCCGTATCCAAATATCACCTTTCTTTAACTTATTCAAATCCTTTCTCATTGCATATGGCCTATCATTAGTTGAACCAATAATTATACAAAGTAGTGTTTTATCTTTTACAATATGCTTCTCAATATCCAACCCGATATTAGGTTCAATATTATCTCTTATTACTTGTTGATAATCTGCTGCATCTTTTATATCTTTTTCATCTATCCCTATAATCTCTCTATCAAGACCAGGTGTATCCTTAACCCCTATAACAATATACTTATTACCACTTTCAAATGAATTGGCCATGGACATAATATCTTTAACAAAATCATCTTTTTGTTTTGATAGGTTATATAATTCTTTTTTATAGTCAATATCAGTTCTCTCGTTCATAGATTTAATAATTTCAAAAAGTTCTTCTGTTTTCATAATACCTCCATTATGATATCTATGTCAAAACACCCCAAAATTCTCAAACATTATCTCCACCCTATCAATCTTCTTCTCCGTATGATAATGCCCACAATACCACTTTCCATAATCCAGCCTATCCTCAATCCCATCCAGCCATTCCTCCGTAGACTTATCCACCTTACTCTGGTCCACCCCGGCCATAAACACCTCCACCGGCTCATATTTCAGCGGAACCGTATGGCTCAATACCACATCCACCTTCCACCCCAGCCCGTCCAGCCTGCTCTCCACATACCTCTTAACCTCTTCCGAAAGCTGCTCATCCGGCCACCACCCATATCCATACATAAGCCGGACCATCTTATCAATACTATAAGCCCCGTCCATGACAACAGCCTGCTTTCCGTCTAAATCAAACACTTCCCCATCCTTCGCAAACAACAGACTCGGATACTCTTCTTCCTGGTACACCACACCCCCGCGCCACACCTTCTCCCGATATCCTTCAATGGTCTGCGGCCTCCGCTCATGGTTCCCATGGATCGCAAAAATCGTAATCGGCAGAGCCTCCAAAAACTCCTTCTTCCTCATATCCCGGATTCCCCCGCTGAAATTAATCCCGGCATCCCCCAGAATAACCATCACATCCTCCCTGCAGGTCCCGAACCGCCTACAGAAATCCTCAATCCGCCCAAACTCCCCATGGGCATCTCCCGTTATGTAAATCATACAACCATCCCTTCCGGCAGGCACCCTAATTATACCATATCCTCACCGCATTTCGCCTAAAATCTTTTCATAAACATTCCCAAATTTCCAGACCACTTCCATCCTGTCCTCCCCCATCACCTTCGCGCTCTCACTCAAAGAAACCATCGCCCGCTTATTATACCCCTCCAGATGCAGATACTCCCGAATTCGCAGAGCCTCCCGGTACTCCCTCTTCCCAGATTCCTCCACGACCTCCCGCGCCTCTGCCTCCAAAACCGCCGCAGACACTTCCTGCCTCCTGATATCCAATGCCCTCTTCCTCTCCACAAATAGGAGGACATTCAGGTAAACAATCAGATGATTCAGGTCATTTGCAAACATACTGGTAAAGCCACGGTTCATAACAGTTCCTTTCCTAGTTGAATTTAGAATCATTTTGCGTGTTATTCTGTAACATACATATTGCTGTAAATATCCAAGATAGAATCCTTCGGGCGATGAATACCTATATCTGTTAAGCGGATCTCTGTTTCTCGCATTTGGCCTATGAACTGTGTAATATCCTCACTGACAGACTTTGGAACAGTTATTTTCTGACCCTCCCGTACCAGTTGGAACAAGCGAAATACATCCAGTCGGTGCTTTTTAATATCCCTTGAGTTTACATGGATCCCTTCAGCCTTTTTGCTTTTCAGGTCCAGCCATGCCTTCATTTTCAGAGGAATGATATGCTCTGCATCCAATATGGAAATACCGTCGGCAACGGTTCTTCCATCTAAAAGAAAGCGGTAGCGTTTACCATTTGATTTTCTCCTTATTCTTCCTCTTTGACAGGCAATTCATATCTTTCACGAATTTCATCCAGGCACATCTGAATCCGCTCGTTGGGATTGTTATCCATGCTCAGCAGCAGGGAAATATCATCTACACAGGCATTTTTTGCCAATATAGCAGGGTCATAGGACCATACCTCAAAGACAGACCCGCCGAAATCTCCAAAATACTGTTCAGTACAAATAGCATCTGCCGGAATTTTCGCAGCAGTCTTTTTAGAAATAGCAATTGCGCCATCCTGTTCATTTACACTGATTATAGATTGCTGTGCCAACGCACGTATTCCACTTATGATCTGTTTTTCAATCTGAACCGGTGTTTTCACATAAATGCGCCGCTCCACGGGTGATTTCAGACGTTCATATCCCTTTTTCAAAAATTCCGGTTTCCCGTATGCCAAAGTGACCCATTTATGTGTGCCTTCCTCATTTTGCGTGATCAGGCCAGAAACAGTAAGATCACTGATAGCTCTCGTGCAGGTCGCTTTTGAAATGGAAAGCTCTTTTGCAATCTGTGTCAGATTTACAGGCTCTGTACCCTGGTCATAATATAAATACAGAAAGACGAGCTGTGTTCCCGGAGCCATTTTATCGGCAATGGCCGTTTCCGCCTTAAACTGTTCACGGAAGGAACATCCCCAAAACGGAAGATATACTTGCTGGGACTTGGAAACGAAAGGAATGTGATTTTCTATCAGGTTCCGTCTCTGCAGCGCAGTTAAATTTTCCAGACCCAGTGCACAGGGAATTGTACAAAGTTCCTGAAACTTCTTTAGCTGTTTCTTTAATGCAGGCAGCCGCCAGGAAGGAGCCTTTGGAGTCAAAATGATACATTGGTTTTGCCCCCAGCTCAGCAGTTGCGGCGTATATCCATCGCGGATATAATACGGCGTATCATCCGCATAACGATATTCTGCCTCTGTAATATCCGAACCGAATACCAATTTAAGAAAAGATAACATATTCAGAAAACCTCCTTTGAATCCTTCCATTATTTCATCATTAGTTTTATTATACCGTTGCAAGCGAAACACGTCAAGCAACTATGAAACATCCAAAAACAGAACATCGGTGTTCCATTAAAAATAGTATTTCCATAAATGTATAACAATATCAGCATACCTCTATTTTCACGACAATTCAGTTCCATCTCCACCTCCGGCAAACATGATAGAAAAGCAGGGAGATAAGACATCCATCCCCCTGCAGATATTTTCATCCAAGCAATCCCTTACACTTGTACATTATATGTAGCTTTCGAAAAAAAGCAGCCACCCAAATATTTATTCAGCGCCTTTTCCAATCCTCACCAGCTCGATTCCTTCCTCCTTTCCAAGGTTACGCCCATACAGCTTTTGCACCCCATTATTCCAATGTTCATGGACGCCTAGATTCTGCACTGCCTTCCCGTTCCCGTCCTTGTAGGAAATGCCTGACGGCGCATAGTTTACAAGCCCCGCCTCGTGCAGATAGTTCTCCGCATTGGGATTGTCCTTTAACATGCCGTTATTTTCCGTCACCGCAGGCTCGTTCATCAGAAAATCCGCGCCCACGGAATCAATTGCCACCGGGTCCTGCGACACAAACACACTTGACGTGTAATTCCCGAGAAATGGTTCCTGCCGCCATCTGGCATTCTCCCCGTCTATAGATGCACCCTCCGACGGTGCACAGACAAGCGCATCCAGCATGTAAAGCACCGTCTTCCCGCCAAGCGCATCCTTCGCCATCAAATCCGTCACCGGGCTGTAGATTCCCATCTCGTTTCTCGTAAGCCACCCGTGCAGGTTTGCACCCTCCGGCGGGCGCATGGCATTGCCGTTGATAAAAGAGCCGAAATGATTCTTGCCGCAGAGCGTGATACCGTAACTATGCCCCTTTAAGTTGGCAAGGTTTATCATATATTCTGCCTCCGTCACACAGGTCGGGAGAAAATTTTCTGCCCCGCCGAATTTCTCCGACCAGTCAATCCGGGCATCCCCGTCAGCCTGCCCGTTCCTCCTGTCCACGAACCGGACGCCTTTAAGCCTGCCCGCCGTACACATCTCTGCCATATAATCAGGAAACAGGCGGGATACGTCATAAACCGTTATGTCCGAAGGCGAAACGCCGCCCTCCTCAATAAGAGACACCAACAATGTCTTTAACAGGACTGGGTTCGTGTAGCTCATCTTCGTCTCCCCCGAGGTGTCGTCGTCAAACACGCCGGAACCATTGATATTCGCTTTAACGGCAATCTTTTCCCCGGCTTTATATCCGGCTCCTTCTTTTCCCCGCCTCTCATTGTGAGAGCGAAAAAGCACATCCCAGCCCTCCCCCGCATACTCACTGCCCCCAAGGGATGCAATGCTGTCATTCACCATGCCCTGTATCAGCTTTTCATCAAAATTCTCTGTCCTCCACCAGTAGCCCTTTCCGTTCCATGCGACAGAATCCGGCTCATACGCCCATACCACGCGCCCCGGCAATGCGCCGACGCCCTTCCCGTAAGGCTCATGCCAGGGGTATACGCCGTCATAAGGCATATCTTTGTCCTTTTCATTCTGGAAAGACTTCGCGTCCTCATCCCCGGCAGGCATCTCCTCAGAACCTGAAAACTCCTTCTTGCCCGCATCTTCCTTCGCGCTGCACGCTGAAATCATAAAAAACATCGCCGTCAGGCAGATGCTCCACAGCCATCTTTTCATTGGCAATTCTCCTTTCATTCTTTTTATTCACCATTTCCCTTACAATTTCCCTTGCCCTTTTCCTGATATACAGATAAAATCATCTTAAATGAATGCAGCCTGCATCTATGGCTGTCCGTCCAAAGAGAGGAGTTTTTCTATGGAAATACGTGTACTGCGCTATTTTTTAACAATCGCAAGGGAGGAGACTATCACCGGCGCCGCAAACCTTCTGCATATGACGCAGCCAACTCTGTCAAGGCAGATCAAAGAACTTGAAAAAGAGCTTGGCCAGCAGCTCCTTGTGAGAGGGAGCCACCGGGTCAGGCTGACCCCCGAGGGGATGTTGCTGCGTAAGCGCGCCGAGGAGATTATCTCCATGGTAGATAAGACCGAGGCGGAATTTACTTCCCTGGAAGACACCGTAAGCGGCGACATCTACATCGGCGGCGGCGAAACTCAAGCGATAAAGCTGGTGGCGGAGGTCATGCGGGACATACAGAAAACTTATCCCTGCATCCACTACCACCTGTACAGCGGCAACTCCGAAGACGTAACAGAACGGCTGGACAAAGGACTTTTAGACTTTGGCATCCTGATCCAGCCGGCAGACATTTCCAAATATGATTATATCGGCATCCCCGCAAAGGATGTGTGGGGCGTCATCATGCGGAAAGACAGCCCTCTTGCTGAAAAACCCTTTATTACAAAAGAAGAGCTGCAAGGAATCCCCCTTATCTGCTCCAGACAGGCGATGCAGCACGGGAGGACAGGGGCATTTGCAGAATGGTTTGGGGAAGATTTAGACAAGGCAGATGTAGTGACTACATTCAACCTTGTCTACAATGCGTCAATCATGGTAGATGCCGGAATCGGATATGCCATCGCCATTGATAATCTAATCGATACCGCCGAGGCAAGCAGCCTTTGTTTCCGCCCTCTTAAGCCGCGCCTTGAGTCTGGGCTTGAGATTGTCTGGAAAAAGCATCAGATATTTTCTCCTGCCGCCGCCCTGTTTCTGGAACGGCTGCAGGAAACTTTCGGCAAGGCATCTATTTGAGATTCTCCCGGAAAAACTCCGCCATCTTCTCAAACGGTATGATATCCGTCCGGTCATAGAGATCTGTGTGGACAGCCCCCGGGATGAGCAGCAGTTCCTTGTTATCTCCCTTAAGATTCTTGTAGGCATCCCTGCTGAAATAGCAAGAGTGCGCCTTCTCACCGTGGATTAGGAGCACCGCGCTGCGGATTTCACTGCTGTACTGAAGAATCGGCATATTTAAAAATGAGAGCGATGAAGTCACATTCCATCCGCCGTTGGAATTCAGGGAACGGCTGTGATACCCGCGGGAGGTCTTATAGTAGTCAAAGTAATCCTTTACAAAAAACGGTGCATCCTCCGGCAATTCATCCGCCACGCCGCCGGCCAGCTTATACTCCCCGTTCCGGTAATCCTCGGTTCTCTGGGCGTTCATGGCTCTACGCTTTTCATAGCGGGCATCCTCGCTGTCCTCCGCATCGAAATATCCCTTCGCCGTGACACGGGTCATATCGTACATGGTAGAAGATACGGTTGCCTTAATCCTTGTGTCAATCGCCGCCGCATTGAGCGCCATGCCGCCCCATCCGCAAATTCCGATTATGCCAATCCGCTCCGGGTCAACATTGGCCTGGACAGACAGGAAATCAACCGCCGCCTGATAGTCCTCCGTGTTGATGTCCGGCGATGCCACATACCTTGGGCTCCCGCCGCTCTCCCCCGTAAAGGACGGATCAAATGCCATCGTGAGGAACCCAAGCTCTGCCATTGTCTGGGCGTAAAGCCCTGCCGCCTGCTCCTTTACCGCACCGAACGGCCCGCAGACCGCAATCGCCGGGAACTTCTCTCCCCCGTCTTTCCCCTCCCCATCCGCAGGCTCATATAAATCCGCCGCCAGCGTGATTCCGTATCGGTTGCGGAACGTAACCTTCCTGTGGTCTACCTTCCCGCTTTTTGCAAATGTCTTATCCCATTCCTGTGTCAGATTCAGCTTTTCTTCCATCTTAACCCTCCTAAACATCCTATAATTCATTAATATAAACTATATTCGTATTTGTTGGGTTCATTATAACCGCTGAACATTGGTATGTCTAATGCTTATATTTTATATCATGATATTCGCATCAGGCATATCACAAAAAACAGTCCCGGGCAAATGCCTGCTGCTCTTTCCAGAAATGTATCCTTACAACTACATCGGTTTCAGATTTTTATTCAGCCTGTCCACCATCCAAGCAACCCGCCTTTCCCGCCCGGCGTCCGTCTTCGCGTCAAAATACGCCCGGGTGTAGGTCTTTTTTACCGACAGAGACATTGCCTGGAAATTTGTGAAAGCCGGCTCATGGCCTTTTAGCATCTCTGACACACAGGCAATCTGCTCCTCTGTGATTCCCGCAGGTTTCGCCGCATCCCACTGCCCGTTTTCTTTGGCCTCCTCTATCTTCCTTCTCCCGAAATCTGTCATAATCCCTCGTTCTTCCAGGCTTTTTACCAGTTCCTTATTCTTCTGCGACCACTTGCTTTTCTCCCTGCGCTTAGAAAAATATTTCTTATAAGACTTATCATCAATGCTCTTCATCTGCCCGTCAATCCACCCAAAGCAGAGAGCCTCCTCAAGAGCCTCCCCCGCTTTTACTGTTTTCGGCCCGCCCGCTTTGCCAAATAAAAGCCAGACGCCGTCATCTGACAGGCAATTTACTTCAAGCCATTTTCTGAATTCCTCTCTGTCAGCAAATTCCATAATATCATCCATAACGCACTCCTCCCATCCTTCCGGTGTATCTCACACCAATGTCTGCACAGTATATCCTGCGCTAATACCTACGTAATGCATCTTGCACTAATACCTACGCAGCGTATCCTGCGAATCATCCGTAGTCTTCACGATTTCCTTGATCACCACATAGTAGCCGTTGTCCCCATTTGTCTTCACAAGCACTCTGTCTCCGGCTTTATGCCCCCGTATTGCTTTTCCCATAGGAGACTCTATGCTGATAAGCCCTTGCATGGAATTTCCCCGGACGCTTGTCACCAAACGATAAGTCTCTGTCTCATCATCCTCCTCAAAATACACCGTCACCGTATTGTTAATGCCGACCTCGTCATCTTTCGAATCGTCAGACACAATCCGCGCATGTTTCAGCATTTTTTCCAGATAGCGGATGCGGCTCTCATTGCGGTTCTTGTCCTGCTTTGCCGCCTTGTACTCAAAATTCTCGCTTAAGTCGCCCTGCGCCCTTGCCTCCTTCACAGCCTCAAGCTCCCGCTTTCGGACTACAAGCTTGCGGTACTCAATCTCTTCTTTTATCTTCTCCACATCGCTTTTAGTAAGCTGCTCTCCCATGATCGCCCTATACCTCCCCTTGCAAATAAATTCATGCCTATATATTAACACAAATATACCTGCCGAAAAAGCAAAGAATTGATTTATTGAAATTCCCGGGTTTCAGAGCTATAATAAAACAGAAAATCGTGATTTTATATCTGTCATTTTAAAGGAGAAATCTATGCAGCCCCATTTACCCACATTAAAAGAAGTCTGCCTCCACGGTACAAAGTCCTTTCCCTGCGCCTTCTATCAGACACGCCGCGCCGGAAAGGGAACCCTCGTCAAACACCACTGGCATGACGAAGTCGAGATTCTTTACTTTTCAGGCGGCGATTTCCGTCTGGAAATTAACATGGAACACTTTTTTATCCACTCAGAAGCATTATATTTTATCAACCCCGGGGAGCTGCACAGCATTTCCACAGAAAATGCAAAAAGTTCCGGGGAGGATGCTATCGTCTTTTCCCCAGGCATCCTCAATTTTGATTCCTATGATGCCGCCCAGACGCAGCTTATCCAGCCCATACAAAATGGAATGCTTTTGTTTCCCCGCAGCCTTATGCCGGGACACGAAGCATTTATTCCGGTTCGGGACGCATTTTTAGAAACCGTGCACTCCTTCGGATTCCCGTCAGGCGAAGCACTTCCGCCAATAAACGGCGCGGTTACAGACAACTTGACAAGTCAGCTATTTATCAAATCTTCTCTTCTGCGCATCCTGGCACTTCTTTCGGGCAGCAGGCTTTTTACGCCCACGGAAAAAAACTATGATAAACGTGTAGAAGAACTCAAGACTATCCTTACATACATCAAAGAAAATTATAAAGAAAAAATATACATCCACGATCTGGCGGAACAAGTAAATATGAATGCCCAGTATTTCTGCCGTTTCTTTAAAAAATCTATTGGACGCTCTCCCATGGAATATATCAATGATTACCGCCTTAAACAGTCCATAAAGCTCCTTGAAGAAACAGACCTTGCTGTCACAGAGGTATGTCTGGAATGCGGGTATAATAATTTAGGAAATTTTATGCGGGCATTTAAAAACTATACCGGCACTACTCCGCTGAAATATCGCAGACAATCCCAATACAATAAAGTCAATATTTCGTAATTTTTAATCAGAGAAATATAAGACATCAAAGCCTCCGGCCGCTATAATGATAGATAAGATAAGATTCGGAGGTACAATTATGGCAAATAATATAACAAAAAAATGGTGGCACGACAAAGTAGCATATCAGATCTATCCCAAAAGCTTTTATGATTCCAATGGAGACGGCATCGGCGATCTGCCCGGTATCATAGACAAGCTGGATTATCTGAAAGACCTGGGAATAGACATTATCTGGCTCTCTCCCTGCTACTGCTCCCCCTTGGCCGATGAGGGCTATGATATCTCAGACTATTACAACATCGATCCGCGCTTCGGCACAATGGCAGACATGGATCAATTAATCGACGAAGCAAAAAAGCGGGATATGTACATCCTGATGGATCTGGTAGTCAACCACTGCTCCGACGAGCATGAATGGTTTAAAAAAGCCTGTGAAGACCCGGAAGGGAAATACGGCAGCTTCTTCTACCTGAGAAACAAAACGGACGGGGAACTTCCCACCAACTGGCGCTCTTATTTCGGAGGTCCGGTCTGGGATGACCTGCCCGGAACTGACAAACAATATCTGCATGTGTTCCACAAAAAGCAGCCGGATCTCAACTGGGAAAATCCTGAGCTTCGCGAAGAAGTCTATAAGAATATTAACTGGTGGCTGGATAAAGGTTTGGCGGGCTTTCGCATTGACGCTATTATCAATATCAAGAAAGCGCTTCCGCTTCGCAGTTATGAACCCGACAGGGATGACGGACTGTGCAACATCCATAAGATGCTCAAAGATGCCAAAGGAATCGGAGAATTCTTAGGCGAGATGCGCGACCATACATTTAAAAAATACGATGCATTCTCCGTCGGGGAGGTCTTTAATGAAAAACCGGAAGAAATCCCTGATTTTATCGGAGAGAATGGCTACTTTTCCAGTATGTTCGACTTTAATGAGACTGTGTTCGGCTCCAGCGAAAAGGGTTGGTACGATGCCAAACCCATCACACCAGATGATTATAAAAGATGCTGCTTTGAGTCCCAGGCTAAGATCGGCGATATCGGTTTCCTCTCCAATATCATTGAGAATCATGATGAGCCGCGAGGCGTCAGCCGTTACATCCCGGAAGGGGAATGTTCCCCCCAGAGCAAAAAGCTTCTGGCAGCGCTGAATTTTATGCTGCGGGGGCTGCCCTTTATCTATCAGGGGCAGGAACTTGGGATGGAAAATGTTCCGTTTTCTTCTATTGATGAAATCGATGACATCAGCACGCTGGACGAATATCAGGTTGCATTAAAAGCAGGACTTTCACCGGATGATGCCCTGAATGCAGTAGCAAAGTACAGTCGGGATAATGCCAGAACTCCGATGCAGTGGTCAGATGGTGCAAATGCCGGATTTACCACTGGAACTCCATGGCTTAAGGTAAATCCTAACTTTGTTTCAATCAATGCCGCCGCGCAGAAAGACGACCCGAATTCCGTAAAAAACTTTTACAAAAAGCTGATTGCCTTAAGAAAAAATCCCGAATATAAGGAAACCGTCGTATATGGCTCCCTTGAACCAATCTGGGAAGACGTACACAATCTGATGGCGTACTACCGCAAAGGAGCCAAAACCCTTCTTGTTATCGGGAACTATCAGATGGACATCCAAACAGTTACTCTCCCATCCTCATATAAGCGTGTACTTGTAAATAATTACGCTGACATTGCAGAGAACGGGCAGACAATTTCTTTGAATGCATATCAGGTGCTCATTTTGGAAATGTAATTTCCGGCGGCACTTTTCCCGGCTGCAGCTTCACAATATATTAACAGAAAGGAAACAAACGAAAATGAAAAAAACATGGTGGAAAGAGGCGGTGATCTACCAGATCTACCCCCGCAGTTTTATGGACAGCAATGGAGACGGCATCGGTGATCTAAAGGGGATCACAGGCAAACTGGATTATCTTAAATATCTGGGAATCGATGTAATATGGCTTTCCCCGGTATACAAGTCGCCCAACGACGACAACGGATACGACATCAGCGATTATCAGGCGATCATGGATGAATTCGGGACTATGGAGGATTTTGACGAGTTGCTGAATGAAGCACACAAACGAGGGATCCGTATCGTTATGGACCTTGTCGTCAACCACACTTCTGATGAGCACAAATGGTTTATGGAAAGCCGCAGTTCAAAAGACAACTCTTATCGAAATTACTATATATGGCGTGAGGGAAAAGATAGCAAGACTCCGCCCAACAACTGGGGTTCCTGTTTTGGAGGCTCTGCATGGCAGTACGATGGACACACAGACATGTATTATCTTCATCTGTTTTCTAAAAAGCAGCCGGATCTTAACTGGAACAACCCGAAAGTCCGCAAAAGCGTTTTTGACATGATGACCTGGTGGTGTGATAAAGGCATTGACGGATTCCGTATGGACGTCATCAGTATGATTTCCAAGACAGACGATATGCCTGATGGAAAAGTGACAGATTTTTACGGAGATTTTGCTCCTTACACTGTAAACGGACCAAATGTCCACAGGTTTCTCCGAGAAATGAATGAAAAAGTATTGTCAAAATACGATATTATGACTGTCGGCGAGACACCCGGTGTTACTACTGAGCTTGCAAAACAATATGCAGGCGAAGATACCAAAGAGCTTAATATGGTATTCCAGTTTGAACTTGTGGATACTCCGGGAAAATACGGCAAATGGACCGACGAGAAACTCCCTCTCACAGATCTGAAAAAGATCATGACCCGCTGGCAGACAGAATTATACGGCGAAGCCTGGAACAGTCTGTTCTGGGATAATCATGACCAGCCGCGAGCTATCTCAAGGTTCGGAGACGACAGTCCTAAATACCGTGAAATCTCGGCAAAGATGCTGGCAACCTGTCTGCATATGATGCAGGGAACGCCTTATATCTATCAGGGCGAAGAACTTGGCATGACAAACTTCCCCTTTAAGAGCCCCGAAGATTTCCGCGACATCGAGAGCATCAATGCCTACAATGAATGGTGCAAAAGCGGCAATGTTTCCCACGAATCTTTCTGGCCCTGCCTTCTTTTTAAGAGCCGGGATAATGCCAGAACGCCAATGCAATGGGACGATACCCCGCAAGGCGGATTCACCACCGGAACACCGTGGATTGCTGTAAATCCAAACTATAAGGAAATCAATGCAAAAGAAGAAGCATCAAACCTTGATTCCGTATTCCACTATTACAAAAAGCTGATTGTCTTAAGAAAACAGAATCCAGTCATTGTATACGGTAAGTATGAGCTGCTCTTAGCCGACAGCAATGAACTCTATGTATACACCCGTACTCTGGAGACCGAAAAATTACTCGTTGTATGCAACTTCTCCGCCCGGGAAATAAGCTTTGATGTCCCCGATGAATTTATCGGAAGCCCTTGTCTGATCGCCAATATTGAAAACGATTACACCAAGAGCAGCATTATATTAAAGCCTTATGAAGCATTTGTACTGCTCAGCAAATAAACATTGATTATATTTTGATTATTCGTGATAATTTTTGAAAAACACTTGCATGTTGTCAATATTTGATATATAATCTGCTGGAATTTATAAACATAACACATACAGGCAGTGGGAATCAGGTGAAATTCCTGAGCGATGAGGTCACTGTGTGGGCTATGCCTAAAGCCAGATTACCTGTCCGTATGCAGAATGGGGCTTCCATACCAAAGCGAAACATTCTACTAATATCCTCTGTCAGCAAAGATTTACATGAGCTTATAACATGTATATCTTCGTTTGTCATTGTGTATGTGTAAGATGAAGTTCGCCTCAAAAGGAGGCGGACTTTTTTGTTCCCTTGAAACCAAACAACAAAAGAAAGGAATTCAAAAATGGAAAACAAATCAAAGAAATCGTCCGGCATCAAAACATTAATTCTAGTCGCAATACTGGCAATTGCCGCCCTGGCAATGTTTGGGATCTACAAAACATTTATGCCTAAAGGCCAGACCGGAGCAAAAGAAATAACAGTGTCCGTCGTACATGCCGACAAAACAGAAAAAGATTTTACTTATCAGACGGATGAGACTTATCTGGGCGCTGTTCTTGAAAAAGAAGGACTTATAGAAGGTACTGAAGGAGAATATGGATTATTCATCACTTCTGTAGACGGAGAAACTGCCGATGATTCAAAAGAACAATGGTGGTGCATCACAAAGGGAGGAGAACAGGTCAATACCTCCGCAGATCAAACTCCGATTGCGGACGGTGAACAATTTGAACTAACTTTAAAAGAAGGTTATTAAAATGAGCAAAACTAGTACAAAAGAACTGGTATATATGGCTCTCTTAAGCGCACTTCTGCTTATTGGGCAGGTAGGCATGTCCTACCTGCCCAATATAGAAGTGGTGTCTCTTTTCGTGTATATTTATACTCAAATTTACCGAAAGAAAGTATTTTTTATAATCTATGTCTTTGTAATCTTAGAGGGATGCATATACGGATTCGGGATTTGGTGGTTTGGTTATCTGTATATCTGGAGTGTATTGGCAATTATTGTTTTGATTATGGGAAAAAGCCAGACATCAATACCTATAACATGCATTATTCTCGGCGCATACGGTCTGTGCTTTGGATTCCTGTACTCACTGCCATACTTCCTGGCCGGCGGATGGGCTGCCGGATTCGCCTACTGGGTATCCGGGATTCCTTTTGATCTGCTTCACTGCGCCGGCAATATCATCGTAGCACTGGTGCTTTATCGTCCGATGCGAATACTGATCGGACATCTTAAGAATGATGGTGAAACACTTTGAAAACTGTGTCGCCTATACTGGAACCCATAACAACGAGACGCTCACCGGCTGGTTTGACTCTATTCATCCCTATGCAGGATTACTCAACTAAAAACATCATCGCTGCAGCTTATGCAAAACGCCTGATAGCTGCAACGACGGCGTTTTTATACATTCGTTATTATCTCGATATGATGCACATGTTTACTGCGTTAACTATCACAGTCACAATCACAGTCACAATCAATAATAGCCTCATCTGCTTCTGCTCTCGCCCCAAAGATAATCGGAACCTCAATACGAAGTTTTTGACTTACTGTAAATTTACAGATGTTTCCAGAGCTGCTGATGCATGAACCGCATCCGGATGTAATAAGAGCTTTTCCCAAACATTTTGTTGTAGCATTTCCCACTTCTCCGAAGGCTTTGATCCTCACCGGTACGCAGACATTTACATCCTGATATCCCATTGTCGGGCATCCGACCTGTTCAGTCTTACATTCTGTTTCTGGTTCAAAGAAATTTTCCATAAAAACGTCTCCCTGCTTATTTTTTCTAATATCTTATATCATCATTATATTCATCAATACCTTTCATTGTTTCTGTATTTTTCAAAAAAGATATCAGCCGAGCAGAACTCAACAATACAGGTTGGATATAGAAGATTTTAAAGAGTTTTCGGATACGCTTTGAAAATATAAAAACACCTCAAAGCTAATAAACATTAGGCTTTGAGGTATCTCTCTCAAAAATCGGAGTGACAGGATTTGAACCTGCGGCCTCTACGTCCCGAACGTAGCGCTCTACCAAGCTGAGCCACACTCCGCTATGTAACCGGATACTATAATGACTGTACCCGGTGCCCCTGCCAAGGAACTACGGATAGAGGACTCGAACCTCTACTAACAGAGTCAGAGTCTGCTGTGCTGCCATTACACCAATCCGCATCGGCTGTCCTCGCGAACAAATATTATTATATCAAACATTTCCAAAAAATCAAGTGTTTTTTTATTTTTTCTTAAATTTTTTTATTTTTTGACAAGAAGCAAAAAAAAGGCTATGATATTTTATGTTATTATTTAGCCATCTCTTTTAAAAATACGGCATACATTATGATAATGCAATTATTATGAAGCAATGGCTTTATCTAAGAAAGGAGAACTTTATGGCAAACAAGAAAATAGCTGTGCTGTTTGGCGGGCAGTCATCTGAACATATCGTATCCTGCATGTCAGCAGCCAATGTAATCGAACAGATAGACACTGCACGTTATGAACCGCTCCTCATCGGTATCACAGAAGACGGACACTGGCTGAAGACAGATTCCCTGAAAGATGTCCGCTCCGGCGCATGGAGAGAAAGCCGGACAGAAGCGATCATCTCGCCGGATGCCACAAAAAAATGTGTCATTTTGGATAACGGTTCAGAAACTACTACTGTAAAAATTGACGCAGCATTTCCGATACTGCATGGGCCTTTCGGCGAAGACGGAACTGTCCAGGGACTTTTTGAGCTGGCTCAGATTCCCTATGTGGGCTGCGGCGTACTGTCCTCTGCTGTTTCCATGGACAAATTATACACAAAGATTATCGTAGACGACTTAGGTATCCGCCAGGCCGCTTATGTTCCGGTCATGAGTTGGCACATGCGGGATGACATGGACGGAACAGTTAAACAAGTAGAAGATAAATTCTCCTATCCGGTATTCATCAAACCGTCAAATGCCGGGTCTTCCAGAGGGGTCAGCAAAGCGGAAAACAGAGAAGAATTAATTGCAGGTCTTAAAGAAGCTGCCCGGCACGACCGGAAGATTCTTGTAGAAGAGATGCTCTGCGGCCACGAGATTGAGTGCGCTGTGCTTGGCGGCGGCCAGAAACCTGTGCTCTCCTCCGGTGTGGGTGAAATCCTTGCAGCCGCGGAATTCTATGATTTTGAAGCCAAATATTTCAACGAAGAGTCACGTACAGTGATCAATCCCGAACTGCCCGAAGGTTCTGCAGTACAGGTAAAAAAAGCTGCGGAAAAGATTTTTAATGCCGTGGACGGCTATGGTCTTTCCCGCGTAGACTTTTTTGTGACCCGCGAAGGAGAAGTGATCTTCAACGAGATCAACACGATGCCCGGTTTTACTGCCATCAGCATGTACCCTATGCTGTGGGAGGCCGAAGGGGTTTCAAAAAAAGAGCTTATCAACAGACTTATTGACCTTGCATTCGAGCGTAATTTTGGATAATTCCCAGGGGCTCTTAAAGATTTTATTAAAAATCCAGCCGATACACGGGGATCACTTTTTATCCCCGTGTATCGGCTGGATTTATATTATTCTTCTAGAAGCTCCTATGTAGAATCTCCAATACTGTCTTCAAGTCCTCCACGTCCATCTGCCCCGGCGCTGATGCTTTTCCGGCAGAGCCGAAGGTTATGGCGGATCCAAACACTTCTCCGCACACACGGCTTATAACCCCCTTACCAGCCATAGACATAGTAATGAGCGGACGGTCTGCATATTCAGAATACATCTTTTCTGTGGCTGCCAGAAGCGTCAGCACATCCTTTGCACCCCGAGGCATCACCGCAATCTTCAAGATATCTGCTCCGAGCTTTTGCATCCCGCGAAGCCGGGATATAATCTCTTCTTCCGCCGGCGTACCCAAAAAATCATGGTTGGACGCCACCACCTTCACTCCGCAGTTATGTGCCGTCTCAATGATAGACTTCACCACATCATTTTCAATAAAAACTTGTACATCTATCAGATCAATATATCCGCTCTCCGCTGCTTTCTGATTCAATGCAAGATATGCCTCCTGCTCAATCCCTCTCTCTCCGCCTTCTTCTGCCGTGCGAAAAGTGAACAGTATCGGCATATTTCCCAGCACTCTCCTAAGCTCTCCTGCCGTCTCCTCTACCTTTTTTATATCAAAAACATCCTCATACCAATCCGCCCGCCACTCTACAAGATCGGCACCGGCTTCACGAATATTTTTCGCGGATGATAGGATCTCTTCTCTGGGCGCTTCCGCAATAGGGGCGCAGATCTTCGGGATACCTTCCCCGATTTTTATATTTCTAACAATTACCGGATTCATCACAAATCTCCTTCCCGACAGATGCATCATCACACCACAGTCACATATCTGTATTATAGCAAGGTATGATTACGGTGACCAGCTTTTTATACTATCTCACCTCCAAATCCAAAATGAATATCAAAAAGAGAGCGTCATCGCCAGATCAAACGCTCTCTTTCTCTAAATAATACCGTGATCAGCCTATGCCAGACTTCTATATCGGCAGCTCCAGATAGATATCTTTTCCTTCCTTTATAGAAATCACCACTTTACCGGTCCTGACTGTCGTCACCACGCCTTCTACGCTCCCGCTTACTGCAGGCACTTCTTCTGCCTCTGCTTCCTCTTCCGGCTCTTCTGCCGCTTCCATAATTCCGTCAACATTGTCCGTGGTCAGCGGGCAGAGAGAATCGCTTGTCTTTGTCAGTTTCGCCCCAAGTACCTGAGAGATCGTCAGGCATCCGTCCAGATTAAGCAACCCTGAATCTACCAGTTCGTCAAAGATTGCCGGGTCTTCAAGATTAGCCGGCTCAATTGTAATACCTGCTTCTGCTCTGCAGCATAATACGGCAGGATCATTTGCATGCGCTTTCGCGGTTTCTGCTGTAATGGACATACACATTACCTCCTCTTATCTATACGTTACTTTCAGTATATCCCTCACAATGCATAATTTCCAATTGATTTTCCACATGAATATATAGATTGTTTCTATATATCGGATTATGCTTTTTGGCGCTACAATTTCTTAATCCGCTCAATTGCCTCCACTGTGTTTTCATAGCTTCCAAAAGCGGTCAGCCTGAAATAACCTTCACCGCTCGGGCCAAAACCAGAGCCAGGCGTACCGACTACATTTGCCCTCTCAAGTAAATAATCGAAAAATTGCCAGGACGTCATGCCTTTAGGCGTCTCAAGCCAAATGTAGGGGGCGTTCACTCCGCCCGAAACATTATATCCTGCACTTTTTAATCCTTCGTAGATAACCTTCGCATTTTTCATATAACCGGCAATCTGCTCTTTAAGCTGAACCTTTCCCGCCTCGGAATACACAGCTTCGCCGGCTTTCTGCACGATATAGGGCGCCCCGTTGTACTTCGTCCCGTGCCTGCGCGCCCACAGAGAATGAAGCGTCACATCTCCGGCTTTCAGATCCTTCGGGATTACTGTCGCGCCGAGCCTTACACCGGTAAAGCCTGCGTTTTTCGAGAAGCTTCTAAGTTCGATGGCACAACTTCTCGCGCCCTCGCATTCGTAGATGGTATGTGGTACATTCTCTTCGGAGATGTATGCCTCGTAAGCGGCATCGTAGATGATCACCGCGCCGGCTTTGTTGGCGTAATCCACCCACTCCTGGAGCTGCGCTTTCGTGATGGTGGAACCTGTAGGGTTATTTGGAAAACATAAGTAGATAATATCCGGTCTCTCTTTCGGAAGTTCCGGAGCAAAGTCTGTCTCCTTCGTACAGGGCATATAGATGACATCACTCCAAGTTTCACTCTTTTCATCATAAGTCCCGGTGCGCCCTGCCATAACGTTCGTATCTACGTATACTGGATAGACCGGATCACACACGGCGATCTTATTATCCTTTGCGAATATCTCCTGGATATTGCCGGAGTCACATTTTGCCCCGTCGGAGATAAATATCTCGTCTGCCCTAATGTCACATCCTCTGTCCTGGTAATCATTCTTCGCCATGGCGCTTCTTAAAAATTCATAGCCGAGATCTGGCGCATACCCGCGAAAAGTCTCTGCGTGGGCCATCTCATCCACCGCACTGTGCAGGCTTTCGATAATGGCAGGAGCTAAAGGCTTCGTCACATCACCAATCCCCAGCCGGATGATCCGCTTGTCCGGATTCACCTCTGTATATGCTGCTACTTTTTTTCCGATGGTGGAGAAAAGATAACTCCCCGGCAGTTTCAGATAATCTTCATTTACTTTAAACATCTTCCCAAATTCCTCCTGATCTTAAATCTTATCTCGCAATTCTATATCTCAATCTCTCCGTCAAATACAACGGTTGCGGGGCCTGTCATATAGACTACATCCGCTTCCCTGTCCCATTCAATCTCAAGTTCCCCGCCCAAAAGCTTCACTGTCACCGTATCCTCGGTCAGGCCGTTCAATATGCAAGACACTGCTGCCGCACATGCCCCTGTCCCGCAGGCAAGGGTCTCGCCGGAGCCTCTCTCCCACACCCGCATCTGCACCGTGTGTCTGTCTAGTACTTTGACGAATTCCGTGTTGACACGGTTTGGGAATCTTTTATGATTCTCGAATTTCGGCCCGATCTTCTCAATATCAAGGCCGTTCACGTCATCCACATAGATGACCGCATGGGGATTGCCCATGGAAATACCTGTCATACGGTACTCTCGCCCGTCCACCAGGATCGGCGCATCGATAACCTCCTCATCTTCCGGGTTTCCAGGCACGATCGGGATAAGCTTCGGGGCAAGTACGGGCTTCCCCATGTTCACCCGGATAAGCTCAGCTTTTCCATTCTTCACTGTCAGATCCAAGTACTTTATACCGCCAAGAGTTTCCACCGATATGCTCGTCTTATCGGTCAGGCCGTAATCATAGACATATTTGGCTACGCAGCGGATACCGTTGCCGCACATTTCCCCCCGGGAGCCGTCTGCATTGTACATCTCCATCTCAAAATCTGCCCGTTTTGACGGATTGATCATGATCAATCCGTCAGAACCAATTCCAAAATGTCTGTCACTTACAAATCTCGCCGCCGCCGCCGGATTTTTAATACGCTCTTTGAAACAATCCACATAGACGTAATCATTTCCAAGGCCATGCATTTTTGTAAATTTCATCCTTCTTTCCTCCAAATCTGTTTCTTGTTATTTTTTATCGCTTCTTATACTCCGTCCCCGGAATATCCGGTTATGACATTACACTGAGAACCATCTCCGCTGTCTCTGCCATATTCGTTCCGCTGTCCATACTGCATTTCTGAATATATCTGTGAGCCTCCTCCTCAGACATATGATTGCGCTCCATCAACAATTCCTTTGCCTGTTTGATCAACGCCTGCTGCTTTGGATCTCTTTTTCCTGCCTCCTGCTTTCTCCTCCTTCGCTTCCGTTCAAGGTTCGTAAGCATCATTTCCATCGTATTGATAAAATCGTAAACCTTCAGAGGCATCGACAGCCCGATTACCCCCTCTGCATCCCCGTCACTCCATTTGTCCGGGGATGCCAAAAGCAGCATCTCAAATTCCTTGGGAAGATATTCCCGCAGTTCCGTATACATCATATCCTTTAATTTGTATCCACAGATAACAATTCCTTCATCAACACTGTCTGCATAATGAGCTGCCTGTGCGCCGCTCGTGCACACCCCGGTAACAGCCATACCATTTCTCACCAGCAGATTCCGGATATTGGCGGCGTTGTCCTTATTTGGAAATACAACGATAATACCAACCAATTCCTCACCCCCTGTTTCTTTTACCGATGCAACATAAAAAAGGGGCTAGATTCTTTGCAAGTATCTGGAAAGCTCCCATTCCGTAACCTGTGAGCTGTACTCTGCATATTCCTTTTTCTTGGCTCTCAGGTATTTTTTAGAAAGATCCTCGCCGAGAACATTCTGTATATAGTCATCTTCCTGAAACGCTCTTGCCGACTCTTTAAGACTTCCCGGAAGTTCCTCTATCTTTGCTGCTCTGCGCGCTTCTTCCGACATTTCGAATACATTACCGTCGATACTGTCCGGCGGCATGATCTTATTCCTGATTCCGTCGAGTCCTGCCGCGAGACAGACTGCAAGCGCCAGATACGGGTTTGCCGAAGGGTCCGGACTCCTCAGCTCAATCCTCGTAGACTCTCCCCTCGTACCTGGTATGCGGATAAGGGGCGTGCGGTTCTTTGCTGACCAAGCAATATAAACCGGCGCTTCATATCCCGGGATCAACCGTTTGTAGGAATTGACCATCGGATTAGTGATAAAGCTAATAGCTTTCATATGGCTCATAATCCCTCCGATAAAATAATATCCTTCCCTGCTGATTCCATTTACATCTTTGTCATCCCTGAACACGTTCACTCCATCTCTTTTCAGGGACATATTGATATGCATACCTGAACCGTTAATTCCGTATTTGGGTTTCGGCATAAATGTAGCGTGCAGACCATGGCGTTTGGCAATTGTCTTGACAACCAGTTTAAAAGTCATAATATTGTCTGCTGTAGCAAGTGCCTCGTCATACTGAAAATCAATCTCATGCTGTGCCGGTGCAACTTCATGATGTGACGCCTCAATCACAAATCCCATATCCTCCAATGTCAGCACCATGTCACGCCTTGCATTCTCTCCAAGATCCAAAGGCCCCAGATCAAAATATCCCGCATGTTCATGGGAAATTGTTGTAGGCTGTCCATCCTCATCTGTATGGAACAGGAAAAATTCACATTCCGGACCCACATCAAAAATATATCCCATCTCTTTCGCCTCTGCTAGAACCCTTTTCAAAATATATCTCGGATCACTTTCAAATGCTGTCCGGTCAGCCTTATAGACGTCACAGATAAGTCTTGCGACTTTCCCTTGCTGCGGCCTCCACGGAAAGATCTCAAAAGTATTGAAATCCGGGTAGAGATACATATCCGAATCCTCAATCCTTGCAAATCCCTCTATGGAAGAACCGTCAAATATAACTTGATTATCCAGTGCCTTCTCAAGCTGATTCGCCGTGACTGCAATATTTTTCATCGTCCCGAAAATATCGGTAAACTGCAGGCGGATAAATCCCACATCTTCTTCCTTTGCCATCCGCAGGATATCCTCTCTCGTAAACTGATTCATCACAATTCCTCCTCAAAAAACGGGCGCTCTCATACAAGGATGAGAACGCCTTTGTTCGCATGTACTAATACCGTTTTAATTACTCTTCATCTTCGTCGTCATCGTCTAACCAGTAATCATCTTCAATCTGATTATAGACATTGCCATTATGGCTGCCGCAGATAATGCCTCTCTTAACTGGCGCCAAAAGAAACCCTTTAATCACTCCGAACATCACACAGCATAATATCACTAATATCTTTTCCGACATCGTCCAATCTCTTTTAAAGAAATCCTTGATTGATATCCACATGTTTTCCAAACATTCCAACATATGCATGTCCTCCTTTTGCGAATGTTTTTTCTTATTATATACCAAAGCGAGAGAAAATAAAAGATTTTACACAAAATTTCTAATTGAAAAACCGACCACGCTCTGATACAATATTTAATACTATGTGCATAAACTTTAGAAAGGTGATATATCATGGGACTCGCAATACCAATTGAGACAAGCGCGCGCCACATCCATGTGTGCCGTGAAGATTTTGAATTATTATTTGGGAAAGGGAAAGAACTGACTTTCAAAGCCGAGCTCAGCCAGCCTGGCCAGTATGTATGTGAAGAACGTCTGACCATTAAAGGTTCCAAAGGAACCTTTGAGAATGTCGCCGTGCTCGGTCCTTTCCGCAAGGAGACACAGGTTGAAATCTCTCTGACCGACTGCCGGAAACTGGGAATCGAAAGCGTCATCCGCCAGTCCGGAGATACCGAAGGAACACCCGGCTGTACGCTCATCGGGCCGGAGGGAGAGCTTGACATCGACCACGGCGTTATCGTCGCCAAACGCCATATACATATGACCCCCGTGCAGGCCATCCAGCTTGGCGTAAAAGACAATGACGACGTATTCGTCATCACAAATAGTTTCGAGCGCTCCCTGATATTTGCGGATGTAATCGTCCGGGTAAGCCCAAGTTTCGCCCTTGCCATGCATGTTGATACCGACGAGGCCAACGCTTTCGCCGGGATGGACAGCCCTACCGGAGTCATACTGAAACTCTTTAACGGGCAGACCTACAGCCTGCAGAAATGGGCAGACGAGCTCCAAAGCGGGATTAACCGTTTGTAATCACAATTTTGCGGTCAGCGTCTTCGCGCTGACCCCTTTTATCATCCCCAGCTTTCCGGACAAAGAGCTGGTCGCATCACCAGGAGCGTCCAGCACAACGCTGATAATAGACACATTCCTCTCCCGGTAGGGAATCCCCATGCGCCCCACGATATACTGCCTGAATTCATGGAGCAGGCTGTTTACCGCACCTGCCGCGTCCTCGTCCTTTATTATAATACTGATTACCGATACCTTGTTGTCCATGATACGCCTCTGCCTTTCATTTTCTCCGCTTAATCTATTGCAAGACTTCTACTTTGCACCTATGTCTTTTATGCTGCCTGTCGTAGCTAATGCCAACGCCTAAAATCCTGCCTGTGAACCTTTCCCTTCCCCCGATTTTCGCCCTGAATGCCTTGGTATATTCCTTTTCCTTAATCTGCCCGACCGCCTTTTCCGGTGTTTGGTCAACCTTAAGCTCCAGGATAATCCCATCCAGTCCGAGATCTGTTTCGGGATAGAAAATAAAATCCGCATATCCTTTTCCTGCTTTATCTTCCCTCTCTACCCGATAGTTATCCCTCGCCGCAAGATATACCAGATTGACCACCGCTGTAAGTTCTGTTTCATTGTTGTAGTTCAGGAGCGGCACCTCCGTATCATGTGCCCACTCCAATATACTTTCCATTGTATCCGTATCGCCCTCAAGCGTTGCACTAAGCATGCGCTGTGACTCCTTCGCCAGACGGTATACATATCCAAAAGACGGCTCTTTTTGCAGCATATCGGCAAACTTATCCATCAGCTCCTTATTCGGTATAGACACCCTTCCTTTTTCACAGCTCAAAAATCCATACACCACCATAGCTGAAAATATTTCTTCTCTTGTACCCAGCCTTTGGGACGTAGCTGCATATTCCCTGACTTTTGCCGGTACAGATTCACCTGCAATCATACGCGCCAGATCATCCCTCACCGCATCCACATTATTTTCTACATAATAATAAATTTCATCATACGGTCCGGAACTTGTCCAGTAATTTCCCAAATTGTTATTTGACAGCGCCATAACTACCGAGCGGGGGTTATAAAGCCGCTCATTGGATTTTGTATGATATCCGTCGTACCAATTTCGAAGTCCTTCTCTTGTAACGTTTCCCAGGCCTTCCGTCTCCTTCTGATATCGCCAAAACAGCCCGTCCACCTCTTCTTCCGTAAATCCAAAACACCCTGAAAACCTCTGTTCCGTCGCCATTGTATATTCCGCAAACATATTAAGTTCAGAACCGCTGGAGTATTTTGCAATCGGCAAGATGCCTGTCATGTACGCCAGTTTCACATAAGGACGGTCTTTTAGCAGATTACGCAAAAATGCCAGATAGGTTCCTTTGTCTTTCTCTGATACAAACTGCTGGTGAAAAATAAAGTCCCACTCATCCAGGACAAAGATAAACTGCTCTGAGGGGTTCTCTGCAAACAGCTCCATCAGCGCATCCCACACCGCATCTTCCCCCTCAAACTCTATCTGCGGATATTCCTCCTGAATGTCTTTCATCAGCCGCGACTCAATCCTCTCAATATACTGCTCATAAGAGGAACATCTTTTAGGCAGGTCATTAAAAGAAATATGAATGACCGAATATTGATTAATATGCTCCTTAAATCCTTCTTCCCCGGCAATCTCAAGTTTCCTGAAAAGCTCCTTCGAATCAAATGTCTTTGAAAAAAAGGCATCAATAAGGTTTGCCATCACCGTCTTTCCGAATCTTCTGGGTCTCGTGATGCAGATATGGTTATTGCCCGTCTCAACAAGAGGAAATAATTCCTTTAATATGAGACTCTTATCTACAAAATACGGTTTCTTTGTTTCGCTTCTGTATAATGAATACGCCACCCGGCTGTTTAGATAGATTCCCACCTTCACACCCCTCTCCAATTAAAGCAATTGCTTGTTTTGAGTGTATACGCTTTTTTAACCATTGTCAACAAACCGTACATTATTTCTTAAAACCGGGCGGCTTAGATTGCCGCCCGGTTTGTCAAATCTTCAATAATTTTATTTTTCATCCTTTATCTGCCTTCCGGTGACGTCCATATGGTAATTGTCCTTATAGATAAGCTCAGATATAGGCACAATCTCATAACCTTTTTCCTTTAACCCGGTAATGACCGCCTCTAATGCCTCCGCCGTGTATTTTGCACCGTTATGGCAGAGGATGATAGAGCCGTTCCCCAGATTTTTGTGATTCACAACTGTATTTATGATATTGTCCACACCATAATCCTTCCAGTCCAAGCTGTCCACATCCCACTGAATCGCATAATACCCGTTCTCTTTTGCGTTCAGCACTACCCTGTCGTCATAATCGCCGTAGGGCGGGCGGAAAAGCTGCATATCTACGCCTGTCAGCTCTTTCACCTTATTATGTACCGTCATTAGCTCTTTCGTCTTTTCCTCCTCGGAAAGCTGAGACATATTTTTGTGGTTCTCACTGTGATTGCCCAGGTCGTGGCCGGCCTCTTTTATCGCTTTCACATCATCCGGATAGCTCTCCACCCATCCTCCGGTCATAAAAAATGTGACATGAATATTATGTTTTTTCAATATCTCCAAAAGCTTTTTTGTATCCTCGTTGCCCCACGCTGCATCAAAAGAGAGAGCCACCTTTTTTTCATCTGTTTCCACACAGTAAATCGGCAGCTCTCTTCCATTCACATTGCTGGACACCGACGCAAACCCCGACACATACTTAAATGAGCCTGCCAGCGCGATTGCAAGCGTCAATGTCACGACCACATATTTCATCCATCTTTTTGTTCTGTCTTCTCTCATAAACATAACTCCAGAGCATAATATACCGTTACTCTAAATATATGTTCATAGGCTTTGTCTTAATCTATTTTGTTTTCACCTTCTTTATCTTTGACCATCCTGAATAATATTTTTTACTTCCAATCTTCTTATAAGTGCGCACTCTGACATAATAGACTTTCTTTTTCTTTAATTTTGAAATAGCAGCCGACGTTGTCTTCGTACTTTTTATTGTCTTCGTCTTCGCTTTCGTAAATTTTTTACTTACCGAATACTGAACCTGATATCCTGTCGTCTGAGTACTTTGTTTTTTCCATTTCACTTTAAATCCCTTGGATTTCTTAGTGAGCTTTGAAATACTCGTCCCCTTGGGATTTATCTTAAATGTTTTTTTCACCGTACCTGTGTAATGGCTTCCTTTTCCGGTAATCTTTACTGTTCCGGTCCCCACCTTGACATTTTTTGAATAAGAAACGGAAAAATCTTTTCCCAATGCAAGCGTCAGACTGCCATTTTGAATCTTAACCGACGGTTTCTTTGCTTTTTTGTTATATGTATATGCGGTGGATGAGATTGATACCGGAAGTTTGCTTATATCCGCTTTAGTAATCGTATAATTCTTCACAACACTCCCCGTATAATTACTTCCTTTCGCCCTGATTGTAACGGATGCTGTTCCCGGCTCTGTATTTCGGGAATAAGATATCGTATAATCCACGCCATTCTTAAGCTTCACTGCATTCCTGGAGCTCACACTGACAGTCACGGCAGGACTCATTGCTTTTCCTGTGTAAGCATAACTTGTCTGAGACAGGACGATTGAACATTTCGCAATATTTTTAACTGTGATGTCAAACGTTTTTACGATAATTCCATTGTAATTACCAATCCCTTCAATCGTCACTGTTGCTGTACCTGTATCAATATTATTACTGTACGACACTACATAATCGGAATTCTTTTTTAATCTTACACCCGACATCATAATCACCGGCGCCGGCCGAATCTTCCCTCCGGTATACTCGTAAGAACTGCTAATGCCTGAAACTTCTGCCGTTTCTATACTGGCACTTCCTTCTTCATCAATTCTGTTTGACACATAATTTAATGCCTTTTCTGCATTTATCACACCATGGCTTCCCGTATTGGCCTTTCGTGCCAGGTCTGTGTCATCATCACGATACTGTATTGCGCCGGAGTCCGCAGTAACTTCTACAGCCCTCACCACCTCATCTGTAGACAGGGACGGATATTTTGCCCATAGCAGTGCACAAATTCCCGCCACAATAGGAGCAGCCATTGATGTGCCATCCAGAGACACATAGTCATTTCTGGATCTGCAATATGTAGATATGATCTTTTCTCCCGGCGCACTGATATCCTTTGACTGATTATAGTCCGACCACAGACTGTTGAACCCTTCCATATCAAGTGACGTAACGGACAGGCAGTTGTCAAAATCAGACGGATACATCGGCTCCACATAAGGTGTCTTGACATCATCCCCATTCCCGCCGGAACATACACAAAGTACATCATAATAATCTGCCATAATATTGATCATATTTTCAAGCAGAATATCCACGCTTCCTTTCGTGCCGTCCGAATAATATCCTACACTCATATTCATTACTTTAAGATTTTTTACTTTTCCGCTCTCGATCAATTGTCTGCAATACTCAATACCCTTCATGAACGTTGCAGTTGTTGCGCCTCCTCCGTAATTGTCAAATATCTTTACAGGCAAAATCTTCGCATTATAGGAAGTCCCTGCAATCCCCACTCTATTATCTGCCTCGGCCGAGATCAATCCGCATACATGTGTACCATGTCCTGTCGAATCCCCTCCATTGGGCGACGAACTGGTTGTAAGCGGCCGGTTATAGTAGGAATCATAGGCGTAATTCAGCAATATATTATTTTGCAGATCCTCATGGTTCAAACGGCATCCGCTGTCAAGAACCGCCACTGTAACACGCCCGTTTGTCTGCGCAATATCCCATGCATCATACACTTTTGTATCCCGGAGATAATTCGAATATTTCGGAATTTCTGCATCATTTATCAACTGATTATACAGATCATCATAGGTTACATTCTCTGTCTCTAACCCGGTATCTGCTGCTTCCATATCTTCCGGCAACACTTCTTTTGGCTCTGCATCTCCTATCATACTATATACAAAATTGGGCTGTGCAAAGCTGACATTCTTATCAGACTCAATCTGCTCGATCGCCTCTTCAATCTTGATATCCTCAGGAATCTCTGCAACTACAACCGTCCCCTGCTGGTCATTGGATTCCATAACCTCCTCTGTAACCTCTGCATCTATATCATTTAACGCCTCTTCCGCATTTTCCTGTATCTTTTCAGACTTCGCATCAGAGACGCCTGCATCATCGTATACCACGATAATCTCATCGGACATAGCAATGTCAGTATCGGCTATACTTCCGCTTTCTGATTCCGCATCAGAAGGAGACGGAGTATTTTTATACGACGCTGTCTCTGGTTCATCCAGTTCTGCCGATGAAGCTGCTGCCGTTTCCGCAGGCACCGCTGCCAACGTGAAACATAATACTGCGGTAAGCCCTATGCTGATAATTTTTAAAAATAAGTTATTGTATCTTGTTTTCTTCATTAACCTGACCCCTTTTTTCCAAACACATATTTACTGCATACTCTCATTATATCTAACAAAATATTTATCTGTCAATTTCTGATTATTTATGATAGAATAAATACGTTAAAAGCGTATTAAAGGAGGTCACTATGAACAAAAAAAGAAAGGTCTTATTCTTCTCCCTGATCATCATATTGGGATTATTTCTCATTTTTGATACAGGGGAAGTACAGGCAGCGTCAAAAACTGTAAAATATAACGGAAAGACAATTGCCAAATATAATAAATCCGGTCAGATGGTCCTGGTTCCGTCTAAAAATTCCAATACAAACTATAAAAATCTAAACCGATTAATATCCGGCAAAAAGAAAAAAACTGTTGTCATCCCCAAAGGTTCCACCATCAAGCTCAACGGTGTGTTGAGACCAGGGAATAACACTACTATCATCGCCAAAGGTGCAAAGATCATCGGAAAGAAAAAAAGCAATGTCATTTTCGCCGCTCCTAATAAAAAAATTAAAAATCTCACTATTATCGGAGGAACCTGGCGAAGCGTTGACAAAGGCGGAAGAACGGGAAGCTTGTTCGCATTTTCCTATGTAACAAATCTTGTAATGGATGGTGTTGACTGCAATGCCAATTACAAAGGACATGCGATAGAGATCATAGCCTGCAAAAATGTAACTATTAAAAATTGCAAGGTATCTGCAATCGGCTCCAATCCCAAAAAGTGCCTGGAAGAACAGATTCAGATTGACCTTGCCACAAAGAAAACCGCACCCAAGATTGCAGAGTACGGCAAAAAGTATGTCAAAGGACAGACTTGTAAAAATGTATATATTCTGAATAACACTGTCAGCGGTGCCCGTGCTGTAGGAGTGAACTGGACCGATTCCGAGAATGGAAAATGGCGCAATAAATTCCACGAAAATGTCGTCGTAAAAGGGAACACCCTTACTGGAACAACCTCGGAGGCCCTTGCATATTTCAATACAGTCGGAGGAGAGATCAGCGGGAATACCATTATAACCAACGCGACAAGAACAGACGGCAACTCTTCCTACACCATCGGTATCCATGTTGCTATTATGGGTATTGCCCCAAAAAGTATGGCAGCTTCTACACTGACCGTCTCAAATAATACTGTATACGGCGGACGCAACGGCATTCACTTCAAAGCACATTTCAACAGCAGCGAAACCCAATGTCTGTCGCAGCTCGGTCGTGTGATCGTCACAGGCAATACCGTATACTGCAAAAAGGGTACGGAAAAAGCAATTGCCCAGACGAAAGAAAGCTGCCGCGAGTTTATACTTTCAGATAATCAACTATACACTTGGAAATAAACTTTTAATAGTAGACTTTCCTTAAAAACAGCCCCCTTGCCGGGGCAAGGAATCCAGCGAGGCTTCGGTCTTCCGCCGCAATCACTACCGGAAGCTTGGATGCCTCGCGTTTTCCTGTACCAACCTCAAGAAGAGTTCCCGTAAGGATCCGCACCATATGATAAAGAAAGCCTGTCCCGTAATAAGTAATTCTGACTTTCTCTCCATTGCTTACAATCTTTATATTCATTATCTTCCGAACAGGGTCCTTGCAATCCGCATCATCCGTAAAACTGATAAAATTCTTCACCCCAACCAGATAAGGCACTGCACTGCGCATCGCCTCGATATCCAGTTTTTCAGGATAATGGTAACAATATCTGCGCGAAAATACATCCGGTTTTTCCCGGCAATCAACATAATACTCATATTTTTTGCCTTTCGCACTCTTACGCGCATGAAAGCCATTTTTTACAAGTTCCACATCAATGATCCGGATATCCTCAGGGAGATACCGATTCAAAGCTTCTCTCATCTCATCTGCATCATAAAGCTTCGACAGCTTCACACTGGCAACCTGGCCGCGGGCATGTACTCCGGCATCTGTCCTTCCTGATCCGTCAACTTCCACTCGATACCCAACCATCTTACCGATACTGTATTCTAACACAAACTGAATCGTATTGTCCGTTGTCGCCTGACGCTGCCATCCCTGATATCTGCTTCCATCATAAGAAATTGTCAATTTGTATGTTCTCATATACTATTATCATCCAATCTGTCTAAAACTTATTGATCAAGAATCTTCTTCAATTCATCCATAAATGTATTCACATCTTTGAATTCCCGATATACTGATGCAAAACGGACATAGGCTACCTCATCCAAATCTTTGAGTCCGTCCATCACCAGTTCTCCAACCACACTGCTTGGAATCTCTTTCTCCTCCAGACTAAACACCTTCGTCTCTATTCGATCCGCCATACGTTCAATCTCATCTGCGGGAACAGGTCTTTTATAACATGCACGGATAATGCCATTCTCAATCTTTCTTCGATTATACTGTTCCCTTGTATTATCCTTTTTGATAATAATAAGCGGTATCGTCTCTACCTTCTCGTAGGTTGTAAAACGCTTCCCACAAGCATCGCAGGAACGCCGGCGCCTAATGGACGCCCCATCCTCCGCTGGTCTGGAATCAACAACTCTTGTATCTGGGTTACTGCAATATGGGCATTTCATCTTATTTTATCCTTTCACTTTCAATTTAATATATAGTATATCTTCTGGCAAATAAGAAGTCAAACATTTACACTGCAAATTCACGCAAATTCCGCTCATTTTCTACTTTTCATCACAAATTTCCACAAGAATAATATCCGGTCCAATCTTTTTGATACACCGAAAGGGAATAATATACTCCGCCCCGTCCCCGAAGAATCCGCACAGCTTTCCGGCTTTCGGAACTACAATTGCCTCAATGCATCCTTTGCACTCATCAATGATCAAGTCTGCGATATATCCGAGTTTCTTACAGTCACAAGTATTGATCACTTCTTTATCTTCCAATTCGCAGAGTCTCACGCCGCTTTCCCCCATCTCTGTCCGATATGCATGATATATAAAAATTCGCATATACCATTAATATAGTATATGCGAATCTGATCTTTTTGCTATTCTTCCACATCTATAACTGAAACCGGACATGCGTCCCTCGCCTCAAGCGCCGGCTTTTCATATTCCGGAGCAACATCCGCATATGCTTCCGCAACACCATCATCATTAAACCGAAACACCTCCGGACACGCCGCAACACAAGCACCGCAGGAAATACATCCTTCATTAACTTTTGCTTTCATAGGGAATTCCTCCTTGCATTTTTTCTTAGGATTCCCTCTTTTTCCAAAAATATACCTTCCGCCGGCTTATTCCTTTATCCAGGTCCCATTCTTCCCCTTCAAGGCATCTTTGAGACATTCGAATGACGTAATAACCGCCCGTCTCCCTTTTCGCTTCTCAATAAACTCTACAGAGGCACTCAGCTTCGGAAGCATATTGTATTCTCCAAAATGTCCTTCCTCCATATACCTTTTTGCCTCTGCTATGGTGATATCACCAAGCGCTTCCTCATCCGGACGCCCTAGATTGATCTTAACCTTCTCAACACTGGTTAATATGATCAACTCATCCGCATTCACATCTTCCGCCATCTTACCCGCAATCAAATCTTTCTCGATCACGGCACTGGCTCCTTTCAGATGATTATCCTGCCGGAGTACAGGAATCCCCCCTCCTCCACAGGCAATGACAATCTGGTCTGCGTCGAGCAATGTTCTGACAGCGTCAATCTCAACAATGCTGACCGGATTCGGTGCTGATACAATCCTACGGTAACCTTTCCCAGTTTCTTCTACTACATAATTACCTTTTTTTCGTTCCAGGTTCGCTTCCTCAGCATTCATATAACGCCCAAGGATCTTTGTAGGTGTGTAAAACGCCTCATCGTACGGATCTACAATTACTTGCGTCAGAATCGTACTTACTGTTCGATATATACCACGGTTCAATAATTCTTCACGGATTGCATTCTGCAAGTCATAACCGATATATCCCTGACTCATCGCCGAACACACAGACATAGGCGCTGCAGTATAATCTTCATGAACCTTTCCAAACTCGTTCATCGCCGTATGAATCATACCAACCTGCGGAGCATTACTGTGGGTAATCGCAACTTGATAACCATCCTCGATCAGATCTGCTATCACTTTCGATGTTTTCCTTGTTGCTTCCATTTGCTTTGGAAGATTCGTCCCCAGTGCCCGATGCCCTAGCGCAACTACTACTCTTTTTTTCATATGCTGTACCTCAAATACCATCGGGGTAACAGGATTCGAACCTGCGACCTCACGGCCCCCAGCCGTGCGCTCTAACCAAACTGAGCCATACCCCGTTATTTTTATTTTAACGAATTCTGTCAAAGAAAGCAAGTGTTTTTTGAAAATCGCACATAGAAAATATAATCAGCGAGAAAAATCTGCTGCCGAATATGCATATCCTGCAGCAGATTTTCTCTCGTATTCTAAACCTTATCTCTTTAAAAACAGTTTTCTGAACTTTCTAAAAAACATCTTCCTACGCCGCCTTCTTAGTCTTCTTTTGCGTAACTGCAAAAGCCGTCCTCTGTGCCTGTTCCCCATATTTTTTCTAAAGGTCGAAGCAGCAACTCCGACACCAGATAATGATAACGCTGCTAAAGTCCCCACTATCGTAATCGGATCTCCTGTCTTTGGAAGAATTCCTGTCAACGTTTTCCCAGAGCTGCTTCCTTTTCCGGAACTGCTTCCTTCTTCGGTCCCACCCCCGGGGTTCTCCTCGGTGTCAGTACCCGGCCGGTTCGGCGGATCGGTTACAGGCGGATCGGGCTCAGGCGGATTAGTTACAGGCGTGTCTTTACCTATCGTATTCGTGAAAAGCGCCTGATCAAGATCACCATCCTGAATATCGCCCTTCCCTCCGTGTGCTGTCGTTGTATAACCATCTTGATCGGCCTCTTTCTCTGAAACTGTATATTTTGTTCCTGCCGGCAGATCATAGATCGTAATATACTCGTCATGACGCAATGTAACACTCTGTCCGCTTGAGATCTTTCCCTTTTTATCCCCGTCATAGGAAAATTCTCCTTCTAACGGCGTTCCATCTTCGTTACTCAGCGTGATATCAAAGGTAAATTCCTTTGTCCGATCACCCTTTCCGGCAACTGTCTTATGTACAAGCAGGAAACCTACTTCCGGCCACGGCTCCTTACTGTTGTAGAACGGCGCAAAGGCTGTAGCATCCTTAATCGCATCGCCCTCGGTCATACCTTCCTTGGGCAGAGGGTACCACCCTTCCACTGACGTTTCCGTCACCGTATATTTTGCCCCTTCAGGAAGACCAAGGATTGTAATACTCTCATCATGATGGAGCGGAAACACCTTGCCGCTGGAAACGTACCCTGCTTTATCGGTGCCATAAAAATAATAATCCCCGGTAAGCTCTTTTCCATTCTTGTCAGTCAGCTTGATCTTGAACGTAAAATTCTTAATATAGTCCTTCTTATCAAGATTCGGTCCTTTAAGCATCTTACTGACTACCAGTTTCCCTGTATTGGTGTCCTCGATTGTCTGATCTGTCACTACCACAATATTCAGAAGACTGAATAGATTCGTTAAATCCGTATTTCCCAGATCATCTTTATTCGCGTCAAGTTTTGAATTCTCATACATAGGTGTGGTAAGCGCTTCGTAGTTCTGCTTCACCCGCGCACGGACAAAGCCCGTGTCTGAAACAAAGAATGGCTTGTAAAGCTTTCCTCCGTCTTCATCGTGAAGACCATAATCTACCACGGCATTTTTACCGTAATGAAGATTGATCGAACGCCAGACACCTGCTGTCTCTTCCAGCACAGCATCTTTCCAATCTTTTGCGAGCACTTCCTTATTCTCAGAAGGCTGCCGCTGCTGTATCGCAGTGATGTCCTGCAAAGTTATATCCACATCGCTATTCATAGCATATTGTTTCATGGTCTGAGTGAGTCTTCCTACACCAGCCATGACCGATACGCCGTCTTCTCTCGTACCAGCGTCTGCATAGATTGAATGACTCCCCACTACGACCGGAACAACCGTAGAGTTTAGTGTACATCCTTCAGGTGCAGATAATTCTTTAAGATAGTAGCGGGTGCGTGCATAAGATGCCCACATCATCTGCGCATGGCCTTCGCTTTTGTCGTCCGAAGGCGAAAAGATCAATGTGCCTTTTTGTCCGTTTATGGTGGCAGTAGTTCCCCGTGCAACAGGCTCTCCAGTACAAGCTTCATTACTATACAGTCCAAACTCGGCGCCATTATACGGCTTCCCGTCTTGGTCTATCTTCATCACCCAAAGCTCCCGCCGTTCATTTGGAATATATATCAGGGAACGAAAATCCCGGGTCAACTGGCCTGCATTCAAAAAACTAAACCCTCTGCCGCTTCCGGTACCATCAACTGTCACACTCATAATAGTCTCGAGCGTCTTTTCTGTGCCATTCTTCTTCACATAATCACCCAAAGCTTTATAACGGGCCTTGGCATCATCTCCGCTGATTCCCATCTCCTGTAAAGCTTTCGGCTCAATAATCCCATAGATTATCTTCATATCTCCATCCGGATTGACAACTTGGTAACGATTCGCCAATCCCGGAAGGTCATCCAGAGTTCCTACTAAGCGAAAATTCTCATCATCCCAGGAAAGATTCCAGTCAGGGCAATCCGTATCTGCCGCCTGTTCCAGTACTGCGCGAAGCACCGCATCACGCCATAATTCGACCGCCGCATCCGAACGGACTGTCGATGCCTTAAAACCACTTAAGTTACTGCCATACAGCGCTTCCCACATCTTATCCGAGCGCCGTTGCAGCATGGGTATAGCCACTGCCAGACCATCCCTTTGCTTTTTTGAACTGACCTCCTTTGTTGGGTCTTGCTCGATATTTCCAGTCGTCTCATTAAAATATCCATAGGTAATTCTTCCCGTCCCGGTGTTATGCATGACAGAACAGGCATAGGCGCCTGTTGTCCACCGATTGGCAACAGAGAGCATCGAAGTATCCGGATCATAATACAGGACAATATCTACAGGAAGTGTGCGATATCCGTCCGGAGTCTTCGTCTCCTTCAATATATAGCATTTTCGCCCATGATCAGCAAAATTAAAATAGTTTCCATCCTCATCAAGGAATCTGGCCGATCCATCTGAGGCCGTAGTGAGATGCACAAACGAACTTCCCTCTTTCTGTCTCACATAGAATTCCTCACCGTAATTTACTGCATTATCTGTATACAGACATTTAATTGCACCGGAAGCATCTGCTGTTGTCTCTTCCGCCGGATAGAGATCGAATTCCACCCCGCCAAGGGGCTTTCCGTCCTGATCCACCTTTTTTAACTGTTGATAAAGCAAAGGCTGAAGGTTAAAGCGCAGCGCCAGGCTGGAGTCATAATTACCTCTCTCCAGGTAAAACATCTTCAAAGTATGGCTGGTATTGCTGGCAAAGGTATTCCCCCTCCAAAGGGTTGCATCTTCTTTTCCTGCTTTTTTAAACTGCTCTTTCAGAGTCGTCGTCTGTACGGCATTCTCGTGGAGTTTGTCCACATCTACTGTCCCATCCGACTTATAAGGAAATCCATTCGTCTTCCAGCTCTGTCCGACCGAAATCTTCCCGTCCGAGAAATCGATCGTTCCATAAATCTCACTGTGAATTCCGCCCATATCAAGTACCAGTACATCATCGATAAATATCCATACATCATCGTCTCCTGAAAACTGGAAAGACATAGGAGTATTGCCGGTCTTTCCTGTATTGACCACTCCATTCAGAGGCTGCCTGAAGTCAACATTTACCGTCATACCCAGATGATGGTTCATGTATTCAGCCGCTGTCGTCAGATTGCTGCTTGTGATACTTTCACTGTTGCTGAGATTTTTGCCCTCCACCAGGTCGAAAACCTGTGCTCCTGTATTAAATGGCAGGAAATTTCCGATGCTCCGTCCTCCAGTGAATCCACCATTTTCATAACTCTTATCTGTACGGTCAACCGCGGGAGCGTCATAAAGCACAAACCGATTGTCGTCCTTATCATATTCTGCAAAGTTCTTCCGCATATCGTAGTAATAATACCCATTATTATCAATCTGGAACAAACCCTTTACATCTTCATGCTGACGTTTGTTCCCAATTTCTATCTTCGGATCAAACAAATAATCCAACGAAGCACTGTTTCCCGATGCCTTCCAGTTGTTGATGACGGTATTGCTGATGTTCTTCTGATTCACACTTGCCGGATTGCCATCTTCATGATCGCCGCAAAGATCCCATCTGCCAATTCCTTCATAACCGTCAATGGATTTCTCCATCTCTGCTTCATCGAGGATCGGATAACCCTCTTCAAGAACCGGCTTTACCATTCCGGACATACCCGCTTTTGCCTTACCGTAATCCGACATTGCCCCGGCACCCTTATTCCAATAGCCTGCATGGATATTCCCGTCCCCGAAAATCATCAGCCTTCCCTGATTGATTCCTTTGTTCCAATCAGACACACCTGTATGTCCCCGTCCCCTCGAATCGTGAGACGTGTCACTCTTTCCCAAAAGATCATCGTCGCCTTTGGCTCCGTCTTTGTCCACCCAGTAATCAAATAAGTTTACCGTCGTATTCAACGGATTAGCGCTGGTTACTGTATGTTCTTCCAGGTGCAGCTCATGTAAGGTAATTGTAAGGTTCAGGATTCCATCAATTTCTGCAGTATCGTTACAATCTGCCTTCTCAGGATGGATACTATCATTTAATGCTGGGTCATTTGAGTTCACGCGTATTCTATAGCCAGGATTTGAAAGAGGTTTAGCTTCAAATGTTAAAGATGTATTATCTTTAATGCCTCCCGCATCATTTATAACTTCCGCAATATCTGTCCATTCAATATTTATATATCCTTTTATATTTCCTGTTGAAGACTCCCCCTCTGCAATAGTAAAACCAGCATTAACTAAAGCATTATCTACTCCATTATACCCGCTGCCGAGAATTTTTTCTGGCAGAACAGACTCTATTTTCTGCTCTAGCATGCTACTGTCAGACGTAATCGCCAGATAATAATCCATCGAATACTTATATTGACCATCCACGCTAATTTCTGAACCGCCACGGGATATGTACTTCCAATTACTTACAAACTTATCTCCAGGCTGAGCTCCAAGATAAGTTTCTCCCCCGCCCAGCTCCACCAAGGCTTTCAAAGCTGCCGCTTTATCTCCCAAATCATAATCCTTCGGTATCTCTGCCTGCAGGGTATAGCTGCCCTCATACGCACCTTTTTCAGGAAATTCTTCAAGGTTCCACGTCAAAGATAATTCCTTTTCCGTGCCGTCCGACATCTCAGCCTTAATCTTTTCCGGCAGCATCCCAGCCAGCAGATCACGGGTAACCGGATTCTCTTTACTCGCTCCGGGAATCCCAAGTCCCCAGACTCCGGTCTGTTCATCCAAAATCAGGCTGTCGCCTTCCCAGTTCCATGAAACTACCGTCAAATCGGAGCTTTTTATATCTTTTGTCTCTTCTTTGCATATGTCACAGACAAACTCACATGAATCATCCGGTTTCTCCTCTGTATAACCGCACTCTTCTGTATGCTTCGGATGGTGCTCACATAGACCATCCTCTTTTGAAGCGGTAACACTTATACAACATAGTGATAGAACAATGGCAAATACCAACGCCCCTGACAGCATCTTTAACTTGCCGATCTGCATTGATTTATCCTCCTCGTACCTAAAATATAAGAAACATCTACTGTACTTTCGAGCCAAAATATGATGTATAGCTAATTTTTCTTTAGTTATACATTATACTACAAACTTTGACCATCCACAATTATTTGATAATAATTTCTCAATTATTTTGCAAACAAAGTAATACTGGTCGTCAGGCCTTAAACCTGTTACAATACTGTTAACATTCAGATTGCGTATTCGAAAGGAGTTCTTATTATGATGAAAGTAATTGTAGTCGGCCCCAGAGGAAAGATGGGGAAATTAATCACACAGGTTGCCGCTTCCAGAGATGATATGCAGCTCGTTGGAGGCGTAGCCCCTGCAGGGCGGGATTATATCGGAAGCGATCTCGGAACGGTTGCCATGACGGGAAGAGAACTTGGCGTTCCCGTTGTGGATGACTTAGAAAGTATTATCGACAATTGTGACGTTATCATCGATTTCTCCACAAAGGAGATGGCCGCGACAGTCCTTGACCTTGCTATCGCCCACAAAAAGGCACTTGTATGCGGCACAACAGGTTTCTCCCCGGAAGAAATGGAACGTTTTAAAGATGCTGCCAACCAAATCCCCATGCTCTATGCCGCCAACACTTCAAAGCTGGTAAATATCATGAACAAACTTCTAGAACTGGTAACCTCCACTGTCGGAAGAGAACTCGACATCGAGATCCTGGAAATGCACGACCAATGGAAGAAAGATGCTCCCAGCGGGACTTCTAGAGAAATGGGGGAGATCATGGCGCAGACTTTAGGGAAGGAGCTTACTGACATAGCTGTATATGGACGGGAAGGTGCTTCTCCCCGCGTGCCTGGCTCCATCGGATACCATTCTCTTAGAGCCGGCAATATACCAAGCAGCCACACGGTATTCTTTGGGGGCATGGGTGAACGACTCGAAATCACACACCATTCCTACAACTGGGAATGCTTTGCCAGAGGCGCTTGTGACTGCGCCGCATATCTTGAAGGGAAAACACCAGGATATTACACCATAAAAGATGTGCTGAATTTATCATAAGTATATTGCATTTTTTATCTGCATGTAGTATAATTGTATTACTAAAATAATACAATTATTTATAACAGGAGGGCATTCGATGATTTTAGTAAATACAGATTATATTACCGGGAAAAATTTTGAGATGATAGGCCTTGTGCGAGGGACAATGATTCAGTCCGTACATTTTGGAAAAGACATTATGAACAGCTTTAAAACACTTGTAGGCGGCGAACTTACCTCTTATACTGAGATGATGAACGAAGCCAGAGCAGTCGCTACTAAGCGAATGGTTGACGATGCACAGGCTATGGGCGCAGACGCAGTGATCAATATCCGTTATGCATCCAGTTCTGTTACACAGGGAGCTGCAGAAGTTATGGCATATGGAACTGCCGTCAAATTCGTCTAAAAGATATGGTAAGAAGCATATGAAAAATGCTGGTATTTGGATATTCCAAAATACCAGCATTTTTGTATCATACTTTTCTTTACCAGTCTGTATAAAGATCGATCGTTCCTGATGCACAGCCTGAATCGTACACTTTCCCCGGCCCAAGCGATGTCTTGACAACGGTTCCCTTTGGATAATCGCTGCTTGCTACACAGATATAACCGTCCGAATCCCGGATTGTCCCATCCGATGCGACATGACGCCCCGGAATCTTTAGTCCATGTCCCGGAAGCACCTTCTGCGAATAGTAAGTCTCTCTGTGACCGTTATAATAATTAACACCCTTTTTCTTTGTAAGGACCCCGCCGCCGGAAGGCATATCATATCCCCCGCCTTTATTCGCAGAAGTCTTATCACCGCTTGTACCCGAGTCATCTTTTTTAGCCTGTGCCGATGCTTCTGCCGCCTTTTTTTCGTCTGCTGCTTTTTTAGCCTCGGCTTCCCGCCTTGCCTGCTCTTCCTTTTTCCGCTGCGCCTCCTCAGCCGCTCTTCTTGCTTCCTCAGCACGAAGTGTCTGTATCTTGCTCTTCAGCGAAGCCAGATCTACTGACATGGAATCAGCTTTCGCCTGCAATGTATCCTGTTTGGCATCAAGCTGCTTTTGGAGCTTAACCTGAGATTTCTTTTCATCCACCAGGTGCTGCTCCTGCTCCGCTATATTCTTGCGCAGGGTACGGAACTCCTCCAGTTTATTCCGGTCGTACTCACTGACGTTTTGTATAAAATCAACCCTGTTTAAGAACTCATTCATACTTTCCGCTGAGATGAGAACTTCCAGCATAGAGACACTGTCGTTCTCATACATGTACTTGATGCGCAGCTTCAACTCTTCATATTGCTGCTGCTCACTGTGTCTTGCAATTGCAAGCTGCTCTCGTGTCTTTTCTATCTCTCCGGTTGTCTCTTCTATCTTTTCTTCCGCATCGGCTATATCATTGCCGATATCAAGTAATTCCTGATTCACATTATCCAGTTCACTCTTCAGATTCGACGACTGGCTCTCCATACTTTCAATATCGCCTGCCTCTGCAGTGATGCCGGCAAAAAGAAATAATCCTGTACAGAAAATACTTGCCCGAATCCATCTTTTTAACAAATGTTTCATACTCTCCCTCCATGTGATATATTGCCATAGTACCACATTTTGTCCAATCATGCAAAAACTAAATTCCCAATATCAATTAATTTAAGAAATTGTCTATAATCACACTCTCGGCTTCTTCTTCTGTCATCCCCATCGTCCGCAGTTTAATAAGCTGTTCATCATTAATCCTTCCGATCGCCGCCTCATGAATAATCGCCGCATCCAGATGGTTCGCATTAATCTCCGGAATAGAGCTTACTTGCGCATGTCCCATAATAATGGAATCACATTGCACATGCGCATGGCATCCCGCATTCCCTATAGCCTTTGGATGGAACACCTGTTTCGAATTCCCCTTAGCTACAGAACGCGATATGATCTGTGCAGAACTTCCCTCTCCATTAAGGTTTATTTCCATATTAGAAACTGCCGACTGCTCATCATGCGTCATGAGTTTTTCCACTACATATAATTTTGCCCCTTTCCCTACGGAAATATTCGTCTCTCTCTCCGTGGAATCAACCCCTTTGATCTGCGCTGTATCTAAAGTAAATACTGCATTCTCTTCCAGATAGATGTTCGTAACCGGGTCCAGCACCCGCGCTCCGGAGCCTTCTCCCTCACCGTAATGCTTTTCTTCATAACGTACATTGGCACCATTTGCCACATGAAAAGAATGAATCCCGTTATGGCGGCTTTCGTTGCATCCGCTGTTGTGGATTCCACATCCTGCAACGATCGTGACATCCGCACCTTCTGCAATATAGAAATCATTGTATACTGTATCCGACATACCAGAAGCATCCACTACTACCGGAATATGGACTTGTTCACCTTTCGTATCTTTATCGATATACACGTCAATTCCAGGTTTGTCCTCTTTTTTCTTAATCTTAACATGTTCGCTGTCTCCGTGACAAAGTGATGTCCCATTATGCCTCAGGTTAAAGGCTCCGCTCTGAGTAAAGCCTTTTTCGTCAATCTGTTTTAATATTTTTTGTGTAATCTCATCTAAAGTCATACGTTGTTCTCCTTTTTTATCCAACCGAAGCGTTTCTCTTCAAGCAGGCGAGACTGTCCGCCGTATTCATCAATTTCGGAAGAACTTCTTTGGCAGCTCCCAACAGTTTTATCTTCCCATCCTCAATCACCATGATTCGGTCTGCCATCTTAATGATCCGTTCTTGATGGGATATGAGTATCAGGCTTTGTTCCTTCTTTTCATGAATTTCCTCAAACTGCTTAACAAGCATGGAAAAACTCCACAGATCAATTCCCGCCTCAGGTTCATCAAAAATACAAAGCTTATGTGTCTTAGCGAGCACAGTCGCGATCTCCAACCGCTTCATCTCCCCACCGGAAAGCGTTGCATCTACCTCTCTGGTAATGTACTCATTGGCACAGAGTCCCACAGCACTTAACATCCGGCAGCACTCTGGCTTCGACAGCTCCTTTCCAGCTGCCAGAGACAGAAGCCGGATCACCGTCATCCCCTTAAACCTGGGCGGCTGCTGAAATGCAAATCCAATACCTGCATTCGCCCTGTGATTAATATCGTAAGATGTAATATCTTCACCGTCTAAAATAATCTGCCCGCTGTCGGCCTCCTCAATCCCCATCAGCACTTTCGCAAGAGAGGACTTTCCGCCGCCATTAGGCCCTGTGATGACGAGCATCTCCCCATCATCTACCCCAAAACTTATATTTTTAACAATACTTCTTTCTATTCCATTCTCGTTTACTTTAAATGTCAGATTTTTAACGTCCAGCATAAGCGAAGCTCCTTTCTAACCACTGTACATTATAGTCGAAACCGCACTTTCCTGCAACCTAAAATTATTTCTAAAGAAAATCTTATGTCTTCGTTAACTTTCTATGATATCTATTGTGTCTTTTGGATAAACATAATACAATAGAGAAATATTTTCAAGGGGGCTTATGCATGACTACGAATAAAGATATATTTGATAATAATTTTGAAGTAATATATGAAGGTGACCTACCAGAACTCCCAAACGATCTGGGTAGCGACGATTACAAAGATGTTCTCTCCAACCTTTCAGAACTTGATACTACAAACAGTGTGGGCATTGATTATCTGGAACAAAACCGGACAAAGACTTTTATAAATACGGACAACTCTCATTCTAAGCACAGGCAACACACAGCCCGTCCGATAAACCTTTTCCTTCAAGTGGCAGCTCTCATTCTTATCGCTGTTATCGCCGGGCTTCTGGCCGTTAACTTTTGGAATCACAATGCGGCTTACGCTGATCTGACAGGCTCCATATCTGATCATAACTATATCCTCGGAGCTTATTATGGTATGTCGCTTTTTCTTCTGCTGATAGAATGGGTTACATTTCTCAATGTATTGCTGAGCGGCAATCACGCAAAAGGAAATGGTATGTCCTCATTTTTGTTGATCTGTCTTGGCTCAATACTATCCAGACAGTTTGCCGGTGAGATTCCGTCTTCTCCAATCTTTTTGCAGGGAATCCGAGAGGCACTGATCGTATACGGCTCCTTAAGCCGAACACTTTTCATTCTGTGTACCATCGGTGTGATCATCTGCGTAATTCGCAGATTACAATTGACGCGCCATCTGCAATAAGATATGTATATAAAAATGCTGTCCCGATTATTCCCGACACCCCCTGTCAGAATAAGTCGGGACAGTATCTATAATATCACTCCTCTTCTTCCTCATAGTCCTCATAGTCCCAGTCTGTTTTTTTTCGTCTCAAAAACAAAACAACCGATAATATGAGTAAGAACGCGATCACTGCAATTCCTGCCGCTAATATTGTCAGCAGATAAGACCGGACACTCTCCCCCTCCTCCTGGACAATCTCCGCCTTAATAGTCGCTATATCTGACCCTCCATTTTCTCCCGGATCTGCACTGATATATATTTTCTCTCCTTTTTTAAGTGTAAGGGTCTTGCTTAAATTACCGGCCGGTATATTCTCGATCACTTTCCTTCCTGTATCAGGTCCCACTCCGCAAAACACTTTTTCTACAGTATTCGTATCTGTAGAAAGACACAATGTCAGTCCGTCCCCCTCATCATATTTCTTACCATACAGATTAAATGGCATACTTCCGGCCGTATAGTCAATGTTAATGCTGTAGGTCCCGTCTTCAGGCGCCGCCCATGCTATCACACTGCGCACTGCGCCCTCTGTTACATTGGGATCCATAATCCCGTTTCCATCCATACGCCACCAGCAATTTGAAGCAAGACAATCATATCCGTCTGCCGCATAAATATCCGGCACCCACATCGCATCATAATCATACCACATCCAACAAGAGCCTTTATCCGCCCATACACATTCCTTGGCCGTTGATGCATTAAATTCTCCGCCTGCATTCACCTCTTCACTGTACATAAAATACCAGCCATTTGTTCCTTGAACCTTTTTTTCTGGTCCATTTGTATTTTCTTCATACCCAATCGTCCATTTCTTTTGCCCAAACGCCTGCACCGGCATCGCCACTGATGTACTTATCAAAATTATTAATGCTAATCCCACCGCTCTTTTTATGTTCATCATTCCAGCCCCGTCCTCTCGTCTAAACTTTCTGTTATCATAATACCACAAATTTTTACGAACGGTTATTATTTTTCATCATACATGTTTATTATAATGGCCAGATGCATATTAATACAGTGTACTGTAATACAACTTATATTTCGATATAGATGTATTTATAATTCAAAATATAAGAGAGGATTTTCATTATGACAATTTATATCGATCTTGCACGTGTGATAAAAGACAAAAATGTCAGCAAAAACAAAGTCTGTGAAGTGTGCCATCTACAGCGTACCCAGCTTAACAATTACTGCAAGAGCAAAGTATCCCGAATTGACCTTGATATACTGGCGAGACTTTGCGCTTACTTGGAATGCACGCCAAACGACATTTTAAAACTTAAGTAAAAAAACAGACCGTATCTCATTGCGGTCTGTCTTTTTTAATATGCCCGGACTTTTATGCATTCTGATGTAGATATTTCTCACGGGTAGCAAGTCCACCGCGTATGTGACGCTCGGACTTATTGAGGTCTAGGATTTTCCGCGCCTCAGAGGCAAGAGACGGGTTAATCTGGATGAGACGCTCAGTTACATCTTTATGTATCGTACTTTTGCTCACCCCGAACTTCTTCGCCGTCTGCCGTACCGTCGCTTTATGCTCAATAATATAATAAGCGATTTCTACTGCCCGCTCCTCAATATAATCTTTCATACAAAACCCCTGCACTCATTGTTTTTACAATGTATGCAGGGGGCTGTTTTCATATTCCTGTTTTATATCTTCATAACTTCAATGCTATGCTCTACTTCCTCAGTGAAGGAAATATTCTGCTCAAGGATTATGGCGATTATACACAGAAGGTGACTGCGGACATCAAACAGCATGTCTTACATTACACGGAATCCTTATCGCGGCCTCTGGTTTATTTAGACTCCCCAAAAATCTCAAAGGAAGAAACTGACCTGAAGTGCTTGAAAGATCCCCTGTGGAAGACGGGCTTGTCTGTACGATCTCACAGCTCTTCACTTACCAGAAGGGCTTGGGGAACTATGTTCCAAATCCAGTGATAGTATAAGGAAAAGGAAGGGATAACCCCGCCACAGGGGCAAAAATGACCCCAATGAATTCATGGAAAATAAAATATGCAGATTTCAAGGTTCAGAAATTTAATCCACCAGAAAATTATCAGTTTTTAACAAGGGGTTTTAACTCTTACATCATAATATTGCCAATATGTCAAATACAAATCATTTTTTCAGTTTGACTAATTATATCAGCCACCTCGTCGTCCCCAGATAATTGATTCAAACTACGTAATTCCCTAATCATTCTTTCTTTTTCTTTAATCGTAAGTAGTTCACAATTCCAAAAATATAATAAAATAATTTCTACAACTTTCTGATTATTCATTACCATTGTTTTTCTTTCTTCATTCCAAAGCACATTGTTCCATATAGGACATTTCATATCCAACAATTTTTGAGGTAGCTTTAAGAAAATATCCGAAAAATCCCATCCATTTTTTTGCTTTATTCTCGTAGCAACTTTCGTAAAAGGAATAAGACCAGCGGGTCTAAACAATAAGTTACCTCCTTCCCTATTACGCATAGCTAAGGCGCTTGCGGGATTAGTTTTCATGTAATCTTTAATCACATCAATATTTTCAACTATCGAATCCCAATATTCATTGCAAAGTTTTTCAAATTTCTTTATATCCTCTTCTGGTGGCCGTCTTCTAATATAATCATTAATTTTGCTCCCTTTTTTTGATAAATAGAGGGATAGCAAATGATGATTACACTCATAAAAAGTAATTATAGTAGTAAACGCAGAAGTATTTGATTCTGGAATAGCTTTGGTTCTTGAATCTAAAATACGTTCATTAGCAAATAGAACATGATTATCTATTAATTCACGTGAGCAAATCGCTATTATATCATCTTCATCCAACGCAATAATATCCCTCATAGATACTGGTTTTGCATATCTATTTAATGTACTAAACAGCCTTCTTGACCTTTGCATACCTTCTTCGTTTTTCTTGTGCCCAATAAATATCACCGGTATCTTCTCTTCGTTATACAGTTCTGATTCAGCAACCACCTGTTTTATTCCTTCTACCCTATGCTGTCCATCTACAGGAAATATTTTTTCAGTCCCTAGTAGCTCAAGTACTCCTATCCCCATGTACTCATCATCTTCTTCAGTTTCAATACGTATCTCATGCCACATAGGTTCTCCGTCATATACAGCTAATATCAATGAATTAAAGAATCTTTCTTCTTGAGTGACAATATAGTGTGCAATATCTTTATAATTATCAGATATACTTCTTTGCAACATTTCTCTCAAAAGCACAGATTTATGCAATTCATCATCTATACGCTTTACATAATCATTCACTTGCTTAAAAGACAATGTAGATATATAATAAACCCATGTGCCTATCTGCGCACGAATCGCTGGAATTTTCATAAATAGAATCTCCTTTCAAAAAGCAGCATGCATTGCTTTATTCAAAACTCCTGGATAATCAGAATTGCACGGAGGTATAATAACACGAATCAATTCTTTTTCAAGATCTGTAATTGTTCTATTATCTACCAATGGCAGATATCTTATATATAAATGCCTTCCCCATGTTTCTCTCATATTCTCAATATCGCTTCTTTTATCGGATACATATTCTCTAAATCGTTTTCGTAAATTTTGATTGGCAGTGTATTTAACCCTTCCTACATACAATATATATTTATGTACACCTGGTACGATATCAGGTTTTAGTACAAATAAATATATTCCACCTTTATCATTTGGAACCGTTACTATTTCTTCATTAATTGCAGTTGCATCACTGTTCAAAAATTTTATCTCATACCATTTTTCATTTACTACATTTGTATATTTCCTATCAAAAGACTCCCAGCAATTATCAGGGTTTAGAGTGAAATGTAAACTATGATTTCTAATTGTTCTACACATATCAAAAACTTCACTCACTATACTCCCTCCTTATCTGCATCCGTTAGGTCTATCAAAACCATTTTTTTCTTGTTCATTCTATTTCTTTCTACTCATCGTTATAAATACGTACAAAACCCTTTGCGGTCTCATCTATGAGTTACTTTAGCTTCAAAAATTGGGCACAGTACGAAAATCAATTCTTATAATTGCATAATCTTCCAATTTTTGTGCTCTCATGTTCTTTACCACGTAAACCGATTATGCGATATTTCTTTTCATCCATTTTTCTTGTTCCGTTATTTTTGTATAATCTTTACCAAACACTTTATAATCTGGTTGACATCCTCTTCCGTATTATCTCTCCCTAAAGATACTCTTATTGTTCCCTTAGCATATTCTTCTGGAACTCCAATTTCCTTAATAACATGTGAAATCTGTGTATTTACACTGTCACAGGCCGAACCGGTCGAAATGCAAATTCCCATTAAATCTAGCCGATGCAATAAAACTTCCCCCTCACACCCTCGAAAAGAAAGGCTGATATTTCCAGGCATCCCACTTTCAGAGCCATTCCTGATAAAATCCAATCCAGCTTCAGTTAGTCCTCCAATCAAACGTTCTGTTAAATAAGCAAGATTATTACTTATAGTATCCATCTCCAAACAATTTTTCTTCAATGCTTCAGCCATTCCAACAATGGATGCCACATTCTCTGTACCAGCTCGCCGACCTTTTTCCTGGCTTCCCCCATCAATATAAGGATATAGGTCTATTCCTTTCTTTACATAAAGAAATCCAATACCTTTAGGTCCGTTAAATTTATGTGCGGAAGCAGAAAGCATATCTATTCCAAGCTGATGTACATCAATCTCAACATGACCGACCGCCTGAACAGCATCCGTATGAAATAGATACCCATACTCATGTGCAAGACTGGCAAGTTCTTTAATTGGTTGGATTGATCCAATTTCATTATTCGAGAACATTACCGAAGCCAAGCCTGTGCCACTTCGTAGACATTCGTCGGCACGATTTATATCAATAATACCTTTCTGATCAACCGGTATGTAGGTAACCTTTCTACCTTGACTCTCAAGTGTTTTGCATGAATTTAACACTGCATGGTGTTCAATGGTTGATGTAACAACGCAATCACTTTCACCTGCTCCCGACTTAATTGCCCAATTATCACTTTCCGTGCCACAGGAAGTAAAGACTATTTCTTCTGAATCCGCTCCAATGCAACAAGCAATTATTTCACGAGCCTCTTTTATGGCTTTTTTGCTATCATATGAAAAACTATATGGCTGAGATGGATTCGAATAAGATTCTAAAAGAAATGGCTTCATTGCTTTAAAAGCATCTATATCCAATTTTGTTGTCGCTGCATTATCCGCATAAATCATTCCTTCCATCACCTCCTAGCCAAAGAGCGTACAGCCTTCTTCTTTAAATGCTTCTATTTTAGCATTTAAATCATCAACTGTAACTTCAAGATAATCCGCCAGACATTCCAAGCAGTAATAGCTTGATATTTGCTCGCCCAACAATTTAATATTAATACCTATTTCATCCTTTTTTAGCTCATGTTTTCCACAGGAAACACAAGACACATTCATGTTTTTTTTTCTCATTCCTCTTCCATTTCCTTAATCGTAAATTCTGGAACAAGTGTTCCTTGATATTTTTCGTCTGAATATGCCATCTGCATACGGATAATCTGCCTCATTTCCATTGCCGGCTTTAAGCAATACTTCCTGAACTCCCTAGTTGAAATATCCTCAGCTGTTCTAACATTGGGAAACAGCAATTTAAGATATGCTGTTGCAATTCTTTTAATCGCTTCTGTATCACGAGTATCTGCACCTTTGGGCAAAATAACTAATTCATCTACAACTGCCCTATAACTTGGATCATCACGCAATGAATGTAATACAGTTGCAAAATATTCTGAATTCAAGGCCCATCCGCAAACTTTCAAGTCATCAATCATTCTCGGCAGCATCCATCCCTTGATAAATCCATGAATACGATCCAGGAATTGAGGCTGATGGAATGGCTTAGGCAATTCAAGAAGCATATTCTGATACTCATTCATTACTGAAGAGCTAATATTTCCCAGAAAAATTATTCCAGCATCAACATTCACCTCGTGATTATCCGGTGCCCTATAAGCACCATTTTCCATAATTGCCTGTAGTGCCGACTGAATCTCTGTATCCTTCATATATTCAGCTTCACGAATTTCATCCAAAGCAACAAAGTCACGACTGGCTACAACACCATCCTTTTTTTTGCTCATATCATAAATAAGCTTCGCCCTAGTTACTTTACCGGAAACCAACCATCCATGGCGACTAACCTGCCCAAACAAATATGACTTTCCTGTTCCTGCCGGTGCAAGTTCCATCAAATTAATCCTTTTTTCAACAAATGGCAGAAATCTTTGAATAACAGCAAGCTTTTGTTCAGTACTTTCATAACCTGCGGCATTATAATCAGCCGCTCCAAGCAAAATATCAACCCATTCCGTCAATGAGAATTCTTCACGAGCATATTTGTAATCATCCAAATCAACCAGATATGGACAAAAGTCATTAAAACTAACCAGTTTAATTTTTCCTTTTTCTTTTTCGGTTTCTGGATACTGATATCCTATCTCAACAATTCCCCAGTTTTCTTCCGATTTCAACAATTCATTGCTACAAGATTCCCAAACATATCTTGGAATAATCGTCTCACGATATCCAAGTCCAAAATCTGGCAATTCAAATGAAACTGTCTGTGAACCAATATCGATATTAACAGCTATCTTAGCTAAAAATTGAACTGTCTCTCCATAGTTTACAACACGGTTCACAATAGAATTCCATTCATCCTTTTTAGGAATGAACTCCTTTATAAACTCGACTGCACCTTCTACATCTATTTCTCCTTCATCGTTCTGAAACCTCTTTAATACCCAATCTCTCATAAAAGAAGGTAATTTAAATGAGGCAATGAAATTGCTTTTTTTCAAATCTTTATAAACAACCATCTCATCAAATGCATCTTTCAGCCGTTCAATGAATTCTGGCGTCTGTATATTTGTATCATTCATACAATTCTCCTAACATGAGGCATTAAAATGGTTTCTTCTTAAACAGAGACTGTTCCTGAGTATTCTTCTGAACATGGAATTCCATTTCAGATGCCAGTTTTTTATCTCCATCATAAAAATCTGCAAACCAGTCCTTTGTTCTTTTCATTTCGGGCATAATAAACTTCGCATGCTTACTATCCTCGCAGAATTCTCCAATATATACTCTTTCATTGACTATCAATTTTGGCGCATGGAGCGGAATATTAGAATATACAGTAATTGCTGCCGGTTCTCTACCTTTCAAAGTTACAACAGAATCCACAAAGCAAATATCTATATCGGCTGGCTTCTTTGTAAGAGTAATGATCGGAACAACCACCTCTTCCATGGAAGCACCACCATGAACCTCCACATTTGCCTTCCGCCCACCCTTGAATCTTTCATAATTCGCCAAGACTGCATAGCCATCCCAATAAGAAACATATGGAATTTGTGGGTCTTCTTTAGCCGGACAGCAACGACCACTATGCTTGCCTTTTTCTTCCAATTCCAGTTTTTCGTTCTCCTGCTCATATATAACAGCAAGGCGACTTGCTCCATGATCAGATACAAACACCGCCTTCTCGCAATGCCCCTGCTTTAATCCAGATTGAATCTTTTTAAGTTCATCATCAATAATCTCGAGCTCTCTAAACAAATGAATGGGCTCTTTACATTGATTATAGTCAATTACCTGACTATGATGTTTTAACTCATCAAGTTTCTTAATATCGAATGCCCCACTTGGAAAAAAATGTAGGAATTCCTTATTTTTATTTGTAATCGAGGGTAGTTCACAACGACCGATTGATATCTCAATTACAAGCCCATAATGTTCACATTTTTCCTGAATAAAGCCTAAATATTCAACACCTAAAGCATCAAAGAAATACAATTGGGCATTGCTTCTATCCATCTTGCTGATAATTGTACTCCGTGCCTGTAGTTTGTTATAAGGCCTTTCCGTCGCATATTGTTCAACTTCCTGCAAGAAATCGGGATATATTCTATTCGTCAATTTCTGACGTTTGTACTTCTCAAAGTATTTTGTTAGTGTATCTCTAAGTTCTTCCTCACCCGCTGGCACCTTCGTATTAGTAACATTAAATGTAAATTTCTGAAGATACGAATAAATAGCCGGAAATGCAGCTTCTGTAATTCTCAGTAACTCATCTTCCGAATAATCATAGGTTTCAAGGCACTGCATAAATGCCAGTTCTTCTTTTTCGCTGGTATCCGTGAGATAGTAAATAGAATCTTTTTGATATATACCAATCTTACTGCAATACAAATCCTGAAGATTTAAATTTTCTGGCAACATATCAATCAAGCGTTTTCTTTCAGTATAGCACTGACGAAACTGAGCATCATCATACCGGATTTTCAACAGTCCCAAATAAATGTGTTCCTCAAAATCAGCTACAGAAGTACTATTCTGCATAATGATTCCCAGATACCTATTCCCTGTATTACCAAATATCTTCATGCAAAGCCATAAAAGCCAATATTTGTCAGCATTATTCTCCTCGAATACCTGGCCTATATATATTGCCAGATTCACAGTAGAGCCAAACAAATTCTCCGCAATTGCAGAAATTGTTCCATATTGATCCAATTTTTCCGCCAAATACTCCCACTGCTTCTCTGTTCCATATTTTCTCTCTGTGCCTGCCGCAACCTCGGTATACTTCTTTTGAAGACTAGCATATGTGTCATCGCATGCTGATACAGAGAATAATGCTTTTTTAAACAACTCCGGACTATATTTAGTGATTACCACCACCTCAGGATTTTTTACTACCTTTTCATCTGTCAGACGCTCAAAATAAGCAAGCAGATGTTTAATCCCAAACATCGTAGAATACCCGATGCACTTTCTTTCATTATCTGCCAGGCGAATCCTTGGCAATTTAGATGCTTGACCTTCTAATAAGAGTACTCTTTTCTGGATATCTGGATGTACCGAAAAATGTCTTTTTACATACTGTTCACAATGTTCTAGTAGAACCACCGTATGCCCCTTAACCGGGATTTCCAGCAGTGTTCCCAGCATTTGATCTAAGAACTCAGAGCTCCGAAGCATCCCTGCTTGGGAATATCCTATAAGTACATAGTCATTGCAGCCGGTCACTCTTCCTAAAATATCATCCATATCCGGAAGCTCATTTTCCGGGCAACATTTAGAAACATACACACAGTTTTTACTGCTATCTGCTTCAAGCTGCATCTTAATATCTTGATATACTGTATAGTTTTCAGTATTGACCAGCAGTGCCCGACCGGTAGATTGACCGGTGCAATATGCATTGATTTCATAAAAGCAAGATTGAATATCTTTACAATACATGGCTGTCCTCTTCCCTGTTTATTCGTTCTTCAAAATCTGCAGTCCAAATGCCGCATCATCTTGAATCCGCTCGCGCAAATATTTTCGAAGTTGATCTGGATTCATCTGATCAATGATTTCAAGCGCCTTGTCACATCCTGTCAATTTGTACTGCTTATCCATCATTCTCAACAACTGATTTCGAACTGCGCTATTATCCATCCAGTCATAAATCCTGTCATGAATCGTACTAATCAATTCTGAACGAACTTTTTGAATGTCCTTCAGCAAAACCGCATTATCTCCAATAATACGCTCTGTAAAACAGCGATCTCTTTCTTCCTCATTTGCCAGCCGTTCATAAAAATCTGCTGTTTCCATCCATAATAAAGCTTGTTTTGCATCAGTCTCAGTTGGATTTGCGGACATAATTATGCGAAACATAGATTTTGCTGCAGTTCGTTCAGTATCATTAAACATACACAAAATAGGAGTCTCATATTTATCAGCCCAATCCGCAGGTGTTTTGGTATGTGTTTTCTCATACCACTTATCACGTAATTTTTTCTTCCACTGACCTAGAATATATTTCTCTATCTCAGCCTGAATAAACTTATAGTATTCAGACTTTGATTTTGTAAACTGTCCTGGTGGAAAGCTTTCATATAATTCAGCTATCTCTTCATGGTCTAATTCGTCAAGAAAAGCCTCTGCATCCCTCTCAAAATAAGAAAGCTGGTTCTTATAAAAAGTGTCAAAACTTTCTCTTTGTGTCACAAGCAAATCATAAAACTTCTGTTTATTCTGCTGACTCAGACAGCCTGACTGCTTGATGAAGCATAATTGCTGAAGAAATGACCCCAAATCGCCCGTTGCTTTTATCAATGCTTCACATGGCATTTTGATCTGATTCGTTTTACTGTTCCATGCGGATATTACATCTTTTAAGGTTGAATACTTTCCAAGGCTCTTAATACTCTCTGCTATAATTTGATATTCAAGAATTACATCCGAAATTCTCTCATCTGCAGTAGATGTATTCCAAACCCAGTTCGCATCCCCGGCGCTAAACTTTGTCTTTACTTCATCGATATAACTTCCACTGTCACAAATTTCCGCTGCTAATTTCGATAATAAACCATCCCTAAAGATATTAATGTAGGCTAGCATTCCTTTTCTACACTGTTCACTATTTATCAGTCTTGCAAGATCAGAAATAATCTTATCGTTGCTAATAACAGTCTTTCCAATATTCTCTGCACGTTCACTCTCAGATGCCTTCCCCTCATTGGCTGTATTTGCAATGCCACAGTAATCATCGATAACCTGACTGACAACATCTACAGAACTCTCTAATTGTTCCTCGGACAAAGTATACTTAATGCACCAGATAGGGAAATAAAGTTCCTTCATTTTAATCCTTACCTGATCACGAGCACTTTCTACTGATCCAATTGCTGGTATATGAAATACGGTTGCAGTACAATTAAGGAAACTACGAACCTCTGGACTCATTGCAACAATATACTCTTCTTTGTATTTCGGTGTAGGATTAATCTTCTGATTTAAGGCATTTGCAATAGCAGTTCGCATGTGATCAACAGTCATTGTCTCGCTATTAGAACCATTGCTCCAAAAATAATCCGAAGTTGCATATTCTTTCAGTGTAAATCCAAGAACCAATGCAGCTAAAGAAGATGGCAACAATCCATACGGCGCCTTTTCTAATTCATCAACGATACTTAGCAGACTGACTCGACCGAAAGTACTGGTAAATCCGGCCTGTACTAATTGATCAACCCTCTGTTTCACACGTACTATGACAAGACTTTGCTTCGAAGAATCCTCCCAATAGTCCGGTACCCTCCAAGCCCCCGCCAAAGCTGTTTCAAAACTCATTTTCTTATTGCTATTATTATAAGCACCGACAAGTTTTTCTGTAATACCATATCCAGCTCCATTTGCCAACTGATAAGCACTATACATTGTACCATTCAAGGAATACTGCTCAAGTCCATAAAAATATTTCTTATGATTCAAAGAAATCAAAGCATCTTGGAGATCAACTAATGTTGCTTTTCTATCAGCAGATTTATACGCAGGTGTATAAAAGTTAAAAGCGCCTGCGGCAATTTTATTTCTCCAGCTTGTCAGTACACTTTCTGCCTGATTTTCATAATATGTAGCCTGCGCACGATCTTTTCCGATATTATATTTACTGAATGTCATACTTTCAATATACTGATCATAAAGATCCTTACCCATAGGGGAAAGTGTTTCAATAAAACAAATATCATTACCGGGCGTGTTAACTTGTTTTGTAATCTGCTGTTGCAGCTGTGCCGCTTCCTTATCATCCATTGCAATTGTAACAATCACTTTAAACCGTTCCTGCTTATGAATGCTTTTCATTTTAGAAATAGCAGCTGTCATACCAGAAAAACCAGTTTCAACCACAATATATCTTGCTTTTACAGATGCAGGGTATGTAATTGCTTCGCCCAGCTTTGCCGCCGTAATCAGACTCTGTGTTTTCGTCTCTTTTATAACTTCATCACGCTTTTTCTTAATATCATCTCCACCTTGCACACTGACAACACAATATTCCATTTTTCCACCGGCAACTGGTTTTTTGAAGAGAAGACCTTTATCAATCAATCCATTTGCAATTGCAAGAGCTTTTCCCTTATTCCAGTCTGTTCCTTGAAAAGAAAGATCAACATTCTGATCATCTGGAACCAGCAGCTCATTGCCAGTAACTCGCAAAGATACCGCCTGAAGCAGAAGTATCGTTTTCATAACACGCTGTTCATCTGGAAGAAGCTTACTTCCTTGTAGCATGCTATAGTTATCAAGGATTCCTCTAACATCATCGCTTAATCCTGTCTGTCCTTTGCCATAAAAGAAATCCCACAGCAAATCAACAGTCAATAGATTACAGTCGCTCATTGGACCATAATTATTAATAAACCACTTAAAACCTTTTGCTTCAGACATATCACCGTTGATAATAAAATCAAACATACTACGCTGATTAGAGTTGAATAATACAGCTATATTCTTTAAAACTAACGCCGCATAAGGATGTATTGGAACGATTTTCTGCAAATCCCCATCAGAAAGTACCGTTTTTTGTCCGAATTTAGCCTGTTTCTTTGAGATAGATGCAATCATGCTTCTTACACCAGCAAGTTCACTATTTAAGGTATTGGCATATTTCACCCACTCCGGAGCCAATACTGGATCATCAGAAGTCTTCATAGCCTGCCCCATCAACTGAAATGCCATATTTTCCGGCAATTCAATCTTCACTGGTTTTTCAAAGCGGTCCAAAGTCTTATTTGCTGTATCCTTATCTGCAAATAATGCATTACTCTCATGAGCGACTATCATAAAATAGAACGGATCTGACTCGCTGATTTCAGCAAGAGTTTGGAATCCAGTCAGTCCTACTGTATGATTCAAAAAATACTCCGAAAATTCATCCCATACAAACAAAATTGTCGTTAGATTATTTTCATGAATAACACTACGGAGCCATCCTGCCATCTGTGTCACATCACTGAAAATACCGTATTGACCTGCATCTTTCAGCACTTTCATTACCTTAGTCATAGTCAGTTCAATCTGCTTATCTGTACCAGTATTAAGACGCTCAACGACTTCTTCAACTGAAACACCACTAAAATCCCATGCATACTGTTCTTCAGCAATGAGAGCCGCAAAATAGTTCCTATTAGCCTTCTTTTCAATCCAATTTAAAAATGCATCCTTCATAGAGGCATCGCCTTGATTCTCAATTCCTTTTGCTTTAAGTGCGGCCATAACAGACTGCTGTACTGCGAGAACCAAATCCATGTCTGTATTAATTCCAGCCGAACCAATACGGTGAATTGTCAGGATATTGCTATCAGCCTTTAATGAAACATACTTATCTCTTAAATCGCTGTTCAAACCATAATCATCAAAGTATTCCACCACCTCTTCTTTAGAGGCATCTATGAGAGACTTAACAGACAATGCCGCATGAGATTTACCTGTACCATATGCGCCCTCGACCCAAATGGATCTGGTCGCACTTCCAGATAATACCTTATAAGTAGTCTCCAGAAGTTTTACGAATGTTTCATGAGGATAAAATCCCTTCCAGCTAACTTTACCCTGTTCAATCAAATCAGCTGTAACAGCAGCATAGTATTTCGGATCTATATTAAAATACTCCTTATATAGTGTTGCCATAATCTACCTCCTGTTAAAACAGCGACAAAACGTCTTCCGCTGTTTTGTCATCTCTCAACGTAATATTATCCAAATCTAATGTAAAGGATGCTGAAATGAATTCTGAATAATTAATAGAAAGGCCATTCAATATACGAACCATCGTATCCCTATCCAAACCAAAAATTCTACTTGGGCTAATACCATTTCTCACTATTGAGTCATCCAATAACGTTTCTAATGAAAACTGATAATACTCTCCGCATGCCTCTGCAAATTTATAGAGAGAATACAAGATCACTTCCGGTGTAGGGTTATTCCACATAGTCCTACTAATCACTGGGTTCTTTTTATCACTCTTATCTACTTTTCCCAATCCGATTGTTCCAAGAGGTAATTCTGTAAGTCTGGTCAACGAACTAAAAATATCATTTGTCCAAGACTCTTTTGCACCTGCCTCGATCATCAAGGCAGCCAATTGCTGTTTAGTCTGTATATCATTAAAATCAACCGTATTTACATACCAATTTATCTGTGGCGCATAACAGAGATTTACAAAAATAATTCCCCACGCAATTTCATTCTTATACCCTAAACGATCTACTAATTCCGCTGTATCCGAAAATCCTTTTTCATTCAGCAGATTTGCATCTCTTAAAAATCTTTTAAAAAAACTATACATTTGTGAACCCAAAGTATGGTTATTATCAAACTCATTTTTATACTCAAAATATTGCCTAATCCAATCCATCTTTGGGGCATGATGAGAATAACTATTTAAACTCATATTTTTTCCAGCCATAACAATTCCTCCCTTGGGCTTTTCTAACGATTTATAAACCAGACACCCTTTTTCTGCCTTATGACATTGAGCACAATGATAGCAATTTTCACTAATTACAACTTTTCCTTCTGAAAAATTCAAATTACCAAAAGGGCAATCCGCTTGGCATTCCCTACAAGCCACACAACATGATGCTTTACGAAATACGTTTTTTAACAACTTAACAAACTCTGGATACGATTTTCCAGTATCTGAATCAATATGAACCGTTAAGATTCTCTCATTCTCAATCACATCAAAAGTCAGCACATTTCCTTTAAAATTAATGGCATAAGGTGAATAATCGTTCGCTAAAATTCCTATTGTTTTTATCCATTCTTTCCAATCCATTTTAGGATGATCAACAGTAATAGTCGTTTCATGCGTCTTATCTGTTGTTTCCTTATATCTAAGAGGTATATCTAAATCTCTTCCATTTTTTCTTGCTTTCCAGCCACCATTTTCTATGAATTGTTCAAGCCGATCCTCTGATGGAAATGTTTTTCGGTATGCTGTTCTAACTGATTCAACCAATTTTTCAGCTTCTTTTTCATAGCAATGATGATTCATAAAATCATTACGTTCCGCAGCTCTCGGACAAATAAGACATCCTGCACGTCTATTTCCCTTTTTGTATGTTTCATTCAGCACAAGATCAGCTGAATAGATATATAAGAAAATCTCCGCTGATCCCCAATCTAAAATAGCATTGCAGCTATACTGTCCTTTATGTTTTCCACCATAAGTGATAAAATCATATTTACTTCTTGCTAAACTTTCATCAGCTCGTACTCCGACAAATGCCATTCCTGTAAAATCAGGTTTATTAAGGAGTTTCCTCAAATGGAGAACCTGCGGTGAGGTTTTGTGTACACTACAGCACCACCTTGTAACTGTACACGGTGGGCCAAACTCTGACCATGTGACAAGCGGATCATATTCTGACATCGATGTTTGAAAATCAATGCCATTTTTCCCGCACCAATCGCTAACTTTATCAACAGTCTTATATGTATCAGAAAATTCCATTCGAGTATCTCCGAATAAAACTTTAAAATCATCATGCGGTAAGGCTCTTTGAACCAAGTCTAAAGTTACAACGCTATCTTTTCCTCCACTAAATGCAACATAAAAGATATCTATCTTATCTTTATATTCACAATACGCTTTATAAATCTTTTGAATAGTCTCCTGTGTCAGAGTCTCCATTAGGTCTCTATTTTTCCAGCACATTGCCTCAATATCAACAAACTGGAGCGGAATTCCTTCTGGCTCCGGATCTTCAATCAAGATTATTTCCGGTTTTGTGTATAAGGAGCCGCCTTTTGTTCTTGCAACGTTTTTCCCTTTGTAAAAGTAATTGTTAGCCTCTGCCCAAAGAAGCGGCGCTGTATCCTCTTTCGAGTAAGTCCAGTACTGATCAAATCCGAGGATATCCAATTCTTTATAGTATACAGGACGCGGTTCCTTACTAAACTTGCTTTGCTCTGTCGTTAACAAAATACCATTTGTTTCTGCATCCCACACATATTGATACATTCCGAACTTACTTCCTTTCCTTAAAAATATTTTCACGACGCGCCACTGCTTCTTGAACTATTTTCCCAAAGCCTGTCAAACGTTTTCTTGCCTGGCAGCCTTTTTCCACAATCAATGACAATGCGTCTTTCTCATTATCCCATTCATTGCTATTAGCAAGCAAATCAATTACCACCTGCCGATAATCCTGAAATGGAGAATTCCGACGAACTACCAATCCAAAAACGCCTTTTTCGGAATAACTAACATGATATAATTCAAATTTTTTACTGTATCTCAAATAGCTTTCCAAAACATAACTATTCCAAGGATAATCAATTGTCGGAAAATGTAAGAACAATCCCACCTGATTAATTGGAATGTAATCTCCCGGGCACAATTCATTCAGAATCTTGTCTGTAGCATCTACATCAAAATGGATTAGGTCCTTTCGAACGAGTTCATTCTCACTTATTCTGACCATTTCGGATAAGACATCCTCCCAGTAGATTTGCACACCAACATCACTGGAAAACTGTTTTAAATCAGACAGGACTAGATGTTCATAGTTACGACAAAAACTTCTATATACCTGCCGCATTTCCAGCTTTTTACCTTTTTCGCTTATTACAGAGCCCCCAAATTCAAACTCATCTTTTAAAATATATTTCAGTACATTGCGATAGGCCCAATCTTTATATCCCTCGGTATTAATCGCAATCGTCGGACATTTTTCATGAATCAGCTGAGCAATGTCTTTAGAAACCAGAAACCCTTTATCATTGATTTTAGTTTTCATCACATTAACTAAATGCTGTAATTCAGCTGATGTAACAGGAAAATTCGGGGCATACATATATGTCTCCCCAGCGACTTGAACCAGTGAAAGCGTAGTCACTAAGGTATGTTTAATAGTGTCAATAGGAATGAACCAAAGTTTTTCCTGCAAACTACTGTAATCTAATGGAGTATGACTACTTTTCATTAGTTCAAGAATATCTTTTTCTGGATCTGCTTGCAACTGTGCCATTTTAAAAACAGTATTTGTCGCATATACCCCCGGTACATGTTCTGCCATGACAATATCCCTTAATGCAGTTTCATTATATATATTTAGTTGATTTGAAAGTGGTTGCCGCCATCTATCCATAACGCAGCTTATGAATATACAGCTTGCTCCATTATGAAAAACATCCAATATTTCCTTTCTAATGTCATCAAGCAGACTACTCTGTTCTTCTCTATGCCTTGGATAAATTCTTCCATCTGCATATGTACCCACTTTTTTTAATTTGGATGTTAGTTCAGCATCATCCTGTGAGATTTCACTGTTGAATTCATTTTCATAGATCATTCGAAATTTATCAAGCCTGATTGCATTCAGGACAAGTCCATCCACAAAAAATTCATTTAAAATCTGAGAATAGCGAAAACTTTCTTCCTCTGACAAAAATACTTCTTCCGCAAGATTTTTTAATATTTTCTCTGGCTTAACAGTTATTATCAAATCGGAACTTCTTTTACCTATTTTTATAGCCCCATTACTTTTATAAGTGATGTATTTCCTAAACGATGTCAAATAATCCCTATACCTAGCAGCAACTTCTGTATCCACGCTCAATTTTTCATATAATTCAACTAATTCTGATGCACTATCATACTCATAAACTGATTTCTCACTATAACCACTTTTTAATGCATATGAATCTATATTATTAAGCCAATTTCCATAATTCCTAGCGGCTGTATTTTTCATACCAGTATTCATCAACCAATTCTGATATTCAGTTCTGCTATCAATAGCAATCATCTTCCTTGCGGACTTCAATATATTATCGTACTGCTCCTTATTGTTTTCTCGCAATCGTACAATCTCTACGAACAATTTTGTGGCGGGTTTCCGAATTGTTTGTCCATGAAACGCAGATTCCATGCTATACATCTGAAAAGTAATTCCTGCCACATTTCTGAAAATATCATCTATCTCACAGCCTTCTGCCTGAACCCTACGCCGTAGTATACGCGAGACCTCAGAAATAGCTTTTTTTCTATCAATTTTCCCTTCGTAAACTTGGACATAAGCCTCCAAGAGAATTACGGCTTCATATTGATTCCATGGTTTTTGCTTAGCCATAACCGCACTTCTCCTCCTTCACATAATTATTTCTATGTTGTTTCTTTCGTATCATATTCATTGCATATCTATTTCTCGAGGCATCCATCTTGGCTGAATGATTGGATAGACAGAATCGGAACATTGGTCTTTATAAATTCTAAAACTTTCTACACTTTCTTGTATTCCGTCCTAATCATAAAATCACTTTTGTCCGTCTCCAAATCTAACTTCGCAATCTTTTCGATAAAATGATATTCCATAGCAATCTATCTTCCGATACCCTTCTGTCTTAAGTTCCTCCATATAGTTCCTGTCATAAATCTGATGTAATGCTTTTTCCGCATCCGCTTCCAGGTTATCGACCGAATCCGATACCTTAACTTCTAAAATAAATGACCTTCCCCGCAGCGAAGGACTTTTCACCATAATATCAGAACGTCCTTTTCCCGATTCACGGTTAGATTTCACCAGATAATTCTCACTCTGGCTCAATATCCCCGTCAGAAAGCCATGGTAAAAGTTTTCTGCACTGTCATAAAAACTAATAGTTCGGAAAAGTTGTCCATTCAATATATCCGTCATCCTCTGGGCATTTCCGTCTTCCATTGCCCGGTACAGATCATGAAAATCTTCTTTCTGAATCATATCTTTCATCCAATTCATAATTGTATTCTCATAGATCGTCATAACTTCTACATTAGGAATACGTACCTTCAGAAATATATATTTGCCCTTAAAATACTCACTCTCTTTCGTAAGATATCCCGTAAAATAAAGGAAATTCCACAAGTTTTCCCCTTTACTACACATATCCCCATAAGTAACTTCTTCATGAACCTGCATGTCCAAAGTCCCACTTCCTAAGAGTACTTCAATCTGTCCTTTCATTTCTCTGTCCGCTCTGGCGATCAAATCCTTTATGATGTCATTGGAACTGGTATTGATCCAATATGGGCGAGGAAAAACAGTCAGCTTAGCATTCAGATCACTCATATAATTAATTACACTCCACGGATTGTAAACTTCCGTATCACCAAATGTATAGCCATCATACCATTCCTTCATTGTCGAAAAACGACTCTCGACACCATAATACTGCATCATTTGCAGCACCTCTGATTCCGTAAAACCAAAATGCTCACTATATTGCTGGCCAAGTATGGATATAATCTTCAAATGATTTAATCCCGTAAAAATACTTTCTTTAGAGATTCTTAAACATCCCGTAATAACAGCGAACTGTAGATAATCATTTGTTTTTAGCGCAGATTCAAACAATGAACGGACAAAAGTCACCATCTTCTCATAAAATCCCCGAAAATATGCATTCTCCAATGGCACATCATATTCGTCAATTAAAATGACGGTATATTTACCTGTGATTTTATACATACATCTGCTAAATAATTTTAACGAACCTCTGACCTGCTTTTCATCTGCTTCTTCATCTGCAATTCGTATATACTGTTCATATTCTTTTCGCGTAAGCTTTTCTTTGTCGATTTCAATCACACTTCTATGTCTGTCAAACTCCGATGCTATTTCACCCTGCATCGTATAATAAGCATTTTCAAAATCTTCCTGTTTGGCTGATTTTAATGTCAGATTTATCACAGGGTACATTCCCATCTGTTCCGTATATTTTTCTCCGGCATCCGTAATCTTCATCCCCCGGAAAAGTTCTTTATTCTGCTCATTTTTTACCTTGTCTCCTGTATCCTCAAAAAAGTACCGAAGCATACTTAAATTCAGTGTTTTTCCAAAACGCCTAGGTCTGGTGAATAAGGTCACCTTCCCCTTCAAATCCAACATTTCTTTTATAAACATTGTTTTATCTACATAGTAATATTCCGATTTTATCAGATCTTCAAAATTTTCCACGCCGACTGGCAATGCTTTTTTCAACATGCCACCTCCATCCAACCCTATTTTTCATATTTGATATGCCAAAATTAAAATTATTATTCCTTCCTCAAACCGTACTGGTTTTCAATATTATACCCTATCCCTCACTATTTCACAATCATAAAAAAACAAAACCACTTCCCGGTCACACCCGTACACCAAGAAGTGGCTTGTTCTATTTAATTCTCCAAATCAACCGTTCTATTTTGTTACTACCATATGTATAGTACTTTTACTAACCACAAACTTCTTCGCCGTCTGCCGTACCGTCGCTTTATGCTCAATAATATAATAAGCGATTTCTACTGCCCGCTCCTCAATATAATCTTTCATACAAAACCCCTGCACTCATTGTTTTTACAATGTATGCAGGGGCAAGGTACAGTATACACGAAGCGCCTGTCCTTATCAGCACTTTTCAACTCCTGTTTTCTGCCGCCTCATACTCTGGCACCGTAAAACATCTCACTGCAATTCCTTTTCCATCACCTCATAAACCAACACGGCTTCTCCGGGCAATGATATCTTCTCCCGCTTTGTTACCTGATATCCCAGCTTCTCGTACAGGCCAAAGGCTGGGAGCGATGAATCAAGAACCGCCGTCTTATGTTCCTTCGCAATCCATCTCTCCAACCGCTTCATGATATACGTTCCATAGCCCTTACCCTGAAACTCAGGCAGCACGTACACCCGCGTAACGTGATTGTCTTCTTCTACCGTTCCGGTTCCGATAATCTGCCCGTCCAAAATCAGTACCCATACATTTCCCTCCTGGATATCAGCACGAATTCTGTCCTTGCTGTGCAGAAGGCAGAAAAAATCCGCTACTCCTTCCGGATAATACTTCGGGTATATCTTTCTCACTGTCCGCTGTACTACGGCGGCAATCTCCGCCGCTTCAGACTTCTTCGCCTTTCGGTATGTAATTTCTGGCTCTGTGTTCTCAGCGCCCAGCGCCCTCTGAACGCCGGTAATCTGCTCACGCACCTTCCGCACTTCGGCCAATTTCCACTTTTCCAGCAGCGGGATGAACCTCCCGTTCCTGCTACCGCGGATTTTCTTCAGAATCTCAATTACGACCTGTCTGTTGACATCCTTCAGCTCAGCAAGTATGTCCTCTGTCCCTTCCTCAAGCTCCCGGCAGAATCTCTGGTACAGCTCCTCCGCAAATGTCTCTTTTTCAATCTCCCAGCCCGCCTCAGAAAAGACGAGCAGCGGCAGTCTTCCGTTATATTCAATCCGGATAAAATCTTTCTTGATCATCCAGTCTACCCTGTTCGATACCTCATCCATAGCCAGCTCCCGATAATATCCATATGCAGGGCACCCATCCAGTTTATGTTCCAGTACTTTTTTGTCCTTTGAGCCTTTCAGTATCTTTGCCAGCATACTTCTGCCGCCGGTATTGATCAGTTCATCTGCGGCACGTAAGATCATCCGGATATCGTCTTCCGGCAAAGTCCTGATGTCTCCTTCATCCAGGCTGTATTGTACACGCGCTCTTCTTTTCGCCATCTTTAATCCCTCCCGCCTGTATGATATATCATCTTGGATGATCCTACAACATTTCGGCGGCAAAAACAGCCCGAAGATTACTGGATGATATTTTACTCTTCCCCAGCTTCCACAAAAGGCTTAAACATCTCCCGGATCAGAAAAGAATTGGCAAATGCCAGAAGCGCTCCTCCAATCACGCTCCAGATCACCGCTCCCGCCATGATCGTTGCCTGATTCAGAAAGGTAAGTATCAGGCTTGCCGCCGTAAGCAGTATGACCGGCACCATAAACTTCAACCTCGCAAGCGGGATCACCACCGCATTTTTCATCATCTCAAGCGTCGTGTTCTCGAATCTGGCGATAAGCGGAAATACGAAGATAAGCTCTGTCAGATAGAGGAATACCGCCGCGCCGAGCAGGGCCATCCCAACCCTTGCCGGCGCTCCGGTAAAGCCGCTCACTATCACAAAGTCCGCTCCCAGCGCCGCACCGGTCACAAGAAGGATAAGCCAGATGACCGTACTCTGCTTAAAATTACTTTTAAAAGCTTCCCAGAAACCACGAACGATATATCCTTCCTCATTTGCCACAATCTTCAGCATCACGGAATACAGCGCTGCCGCGGACGCCCCGGCCGTAACTACTGGAAGAGAAAAAAGAACCCACAGGACATTCAGCAAAATAAGGTCAAACAACCGGCTAAGCGCCCGGATTGCAATATGATCAAGCAGCATACGATTACCTCTGTAAAATCTAATACTCCACTTTCCACATATAGCGCCTCGTTGTATAGTCAATTCCCGTTGCCTTGGACAGTTCCTTCATATATACGTTGTTCAACACCGGCGTAAAGAGAAGGTGGTTAAAATATTCTGACACGGAATCCTTCAGATTGTCAAGCCCAAGCTCCTTTGCATCCAGGATATACACCTTGTCTCCGGCATATTTTTTCATGAAGGTTATCGCCCGTTCATCGGCCTTTCTCGTCCTTCCATCGGCAATCAAAAGGAAGAAAGACTGGTTCTTATCTGTAATCTCAAACGGACCGTGGAAGAAATCGCAGCTATTGAATGTAGGAGAATGTATCTGGAGCATTTCCAGGATGTTGCAGGTTGAAAAAATATGGCCGGAGCCGTATGCCGGACCGCTGGCCAGAACCGTGATGCATTTTTCATCCTTCGCCTGAGCCGCCCATTTTTTTGCCAGCGGCGCACAGTATTCTCTCGCCTTTATGTAAGCCGGCTGCACCTTCGTAAATGCATCCATGGCATCCGCGTAATTTTCGTATCCTTCAACAATATCTACAATCGCCATCGCCATGCGAAGTGCATTTCCCGCGTTGGTCGCGCTCTGATCCATATCGTCCTCCCAGATACTTATGTACTGTACGTTATAGTTACACACTTCCGTAAGTTCTGATTCGTCCACATACTGGCTGACAGTCACCGCGCCAAGAGACTTTGCGATCTTTGCCGCCTCGATGGTCTCTTTCGTTCCCCGCATGGAAGTGAGGACAACGATGGTGTCCTTTCCCACATTCTTCGGCGGGGCATAGACGAATTCACTGCTGGTGATCATCTGGGAACGTACTGCCGTGGACTCCCGGTCCATAAAATACTGCGCCGCGTAGTGGCCGTCATGGGAGCCGCCGGCAGCAACCCAGACTACGCTTTTGACCCCTCCATCCGTCTCCATATCTTTAATGATTTTTTCCATAAGCTCTCTGATTTCCATAATCATATTCTCCTTTATCTGTTCAAATATTCCTCAAGTTTCCGTAAAGATTCCTCCATCGCCTGATGAGGCTTCCTTACATATCTGTCATTTAATATCTCCAGGCTCAGCGCCCCTTTGTAGCCGGCTGCGTCCAGTTCCTTGAGCATCCCCGGAAGATCTAAGTCTCCCTCGCCCAGAACCAGATGGCCGCCAGGGGCGCCATCCGCCACATGTACATGCCAGAGATTTCCTGCCAGGTCTGCGATTGCCTGCCCCATGGTCTCCCCGGAATAGCAAAGCGTCGCCGTATCGATCATCCCTTTTAATGCAGGGGAATCAATTTCTCTTATCATACGGACAACATCCCTGGAATTGTGGGTCGTTGTATATTCCCGCGGCGAGGTCTCAAGTACCAAGGTAATGCCGTACTTTTCCGCCGCATACCCAAGCTCTCCTGCTGACTCAGCCGAGCGCTTCCATATCTCCTCTTCATCCTCGTCAAGTGTCCCGTAGCCGGCCAAAAGCACGACATACTGCCCGCCAAGCTCCGCGACGCACCGGATCGCTTTCCGGAACGTTTCTATACTTTTCTTTCTGCGCACCGGATCAAGCGCCGCTATGTTTACGGGGTACAGACACTGCTCCGGGGTCACGCACTGTACCTTCAGATGCCTGTCTGCCAGCTTCTTTTTCAGCTTCGGCAGATCCCTGAAAAGATCTCTGTCATCCAGATAAAAATGGGGATAACAGGCATAAAATTCGATTGTTTCCACCCCGATCCTTGCCAGGGAATCAAGGGCATAATCCAATGAATACCGGTAATACGGGTAATTGGATGTTAGTATCTGCGCCTTTGTCAAATGCTTCATTTCTCTCCTATCCTTTCACACCGCCGGCAGTCAATCCGCGGATAAACTGTTTCTGCAGGATCAGGAAGATGATGATCAGCGGCACGGATGCGATTACCATACCTGACATCAGCATCGTCCAGTTCGTCGTCGTCGTTCCCTGCAGGTTCACAAGACCTACCGGTATCGTCTTCTTCGCCGTCGATTCCAAAAGCACATTGGCAAACATCAGCTCATTCCATACTGCACGAAAGCTGACGATCGCACAAGAGGCGATGATTGGTTTGCTCAATGGCATGATGATCTTCCAGAATACCTGCCTCGTCTTCGCCCCGTCGATAAATGCGGATTCGTCAAGGCTCACACTGATATCCTTGTAAAATGTCATGATCAGGAATGTAGCAAAGGGTATCCGAAATGCCCCCGTGATGATCATCATCCCCAGATAAGAATCGTAAAGCCCGATGACCTTTGCCATCTTAAACAGCGAGATGACTGCTGACTGCGGCGCCAGCATCAAGCCGCCCAGGATAATGATGACCCACAGCTTCTTCGTGGTAAACTTTATCCTCGAGATCGGATAAGCCGCAAAGCACGCCAGCAGCGTCGAAAACACCGTCGAACCCAGCGTGATGATCACACTGTTCTTAAAAAATGTCCCGATGCCTGCATTCCATGCATCCAGGTAATTCCTCCACTGCCATACCTCAGGCAGCTTCCACGGTTCTAAAAACAACTCCTTATTTGTCTTAAATCCTGTCAGTACCATCCAGATCAGCGGAAGAAAGATGATAACCGCGAACAGGATCAACACCGCTATGATCAAACCGTGACCTATTTTTTTCGCCATATCCTCTCCTCCTCTAATCGTCTCCCAAGTCATATCCCTTCATCTGGAACAGACCCAGGACAAATGTTACAATGAATACAAAAAATGCAATCGCCGATGCGTACCCCATCTGGTCATTCTTAAATCCCACCTGATACAGATAAGTCGCTAACGTCTGTGTCGCCCGCCCGGGGCCTCCGTTTGTCATGACATATACCTCGTCATACACGCGGACTGCTCCGGTAACGACAATGATCATATTGATCATGATCGTGTCTTTCATCATCGGCACCGTGATTCGGAAAAATCTCTGGATTGCATCCGCCCCGTCAATCTCCGCCGCCTCGTAGATATCCTCCGAAATACTCTGCATCGCCACGATGAAAAGCACAACCGTATACCCGATATACTGCCACTGGGAGGCCGCCGCCACGCCGAAGATCGCGCTTCCTGCATTTCCCAAGATGTCAATTCCCGACGTATCGATGCCCAATTTCTCCAAAAACGGATTGATCAAGCCGATAGACGGACTATATAACATCTTAAAAGCAATGCCGGTGACCGTTACCATGAGAAGCGACGGGATAAAATAAATCGTGCGGAACACCGACTGCCATTTCCTTAAAAATCTGCTCTCCAACACTGCCGCAATGACCAGCGAAAGCCCAATCTGACACGCCACAGACACCACCGCGAACACCAGATTATTTTTAAGCGCGACCCGGATCGTCTCATCCTCCAATAGCTGCTGATAATATTTCCCTCCCACGAATGTCACTTCCGTAGACATGGCGCCCCACTTATACAGGCTGTTCATAAAGTTCAGGATGATCGGCAGATAGAGGAACACCAGAATGACCGCCATCGCCGGCGCCAGATAGATAAATGCTGTCTTTTTACTTCCCTTTCTGTTCATAATCTCACTCCTTCTATGAGTGTTACCGGTTTTATTGGTTTTCAGCCTTAACGTCTGCCGCCACCTTCTGTACGTCCGCCATGACGTCTTCCGCCGCTTTCCCGTCAAGACCTTCCTGGAGGCTCGTCATATACTGGTCAGCGATCTTTGCCTCGACTGCACAGTCTAACCAGTCCGCAATATTCGTGTATCCTTCCGCCTGCTTGTAAGCCTCTGCCAGCGCTTTTGTCGAGTTCTCCTCAGTGATCCCGCCGGTCAGCGCATTGGGAAGCCCGGCCTCGCTTGTCTGCTTGTCACTCATTTCCTTTCCTGTCATAAATTTTAAGAATGCGATCGCCTCGTCCGGGTGCGCACAGTCTGCGGAAACCATCCATGCTTCTCCGCCGCCCCCGACTGTACCTGCGTCTCCCGCAGCGCCTTCCATGGCCGGAATCTTGAAAAATCCCCAGTTCTCTTCGCCCATTCCGTCGTCAAACTGTGTGAACTGCGGGGTTGCATCCAACATCATCGCTGCCTGTCCTGCGCAGAATTCTTCACGCACCTGATAGTAATCCTTGGAATTTACGTGGTCTCCGAAATATCCCTTTTCATTCAGGTCGAGCAACGCCTTTACTGCTTTTACATAATTCTCGTCGGTAAATTCGCCGGTGGATGGATCGTAGTCCTTATTGATCACATCTGCCGGAACCATCATCGCATTCAGCATACCAATCCACCAGGACGCATACCAGGGAGCAGAATTTCCGAAAGCTATAGGTGTTACGTCCGTGTTCTTTTTGATCGTCTCGCAGAGAGCAAGGAATTCGTCCCAAGTCTTTGGAATCTCATATTTGTTCTTGTCAAACACTTCCTTGTTGTACATCATATACATCACACCGCTCCGGTACGGAATCGCGTATGTACTCCCGTCGACGGTGGAGTTGTTGAGAAATGCCGGCAGGAAGCTCTCTGCCCACTCTGTGTCTTCCTTGAGATAGGGCGTAAGGTCGAGTGCTTTTCCGCCTCTGGCGAATCTTTTCACTCTCTCGCCGGTCCATGACATATAGATGTCCGGCATGTCTCCGCCTGAAGCGATGACTGTCAGCTTGTCCTTGATCGCCTCGTCGGATACATTTTCCATCTCAATATGGATATCCGGGTTCTGCTTTTCAAACTCTGCAACAGCATCTTCAAAATATTTCGCATAAGGCTGCTCCGGGTATTTATTCAGAAATGACAAAGTTACCTTCCCATCCTTACTTTCTTTACTTTCCTTGTCAGACGAACCGCCTGTCCCTGATGTCGCGCATCCGGACAGAAGGCCGGTTACCATCGCTGCTGACAACAGTGCTGCTAAAAATCTCTTTTTCATTATTGTTTCCTTCCTTTCTTCTCTTTGTTTTCCAATCAAAGGTTGATGATCTCGGACAGCCGGTCCGGGTCGACGTCATATCCCACACCTAATGATCCGTCCTTTGCTACTACTAAAGCAGCGTATTCTGCTGCTTTTTTCAGTGAAGCAGTTATCTTATCACCGGCTGAAGACCCGTCGGTCCCGACCGATAAATAATTCGTTAAAAATGCGCTGATAAAGGAATCTCCCGCCCCCATGGTATCCTTTGGTTTTACCCGACAGATCTCCTGGTAATAATAGTTCTCCCCGTCATACGCGATCGTCGCCTCATGCCCTCTGGTCGCAACTGCGATTCGGCAGCCCGATCCGGTGCATTTTTTTAAGACCTCTCTCGCTTCCTCCTCAGAAATATGGCTGCAGGAGAAAAATCCGTATTCGATATCGGAAGAGATCCCCCGGATATCTTCATCTGTGAAGTTGTCATAAAAGTCATAGCAGATTGTCACTCCCGCCTCCGAAAGCTTCTTGAGCCTGTCCCGGTTCACCCTCGCACCCCAGCTTATGCAGGCGACGTCAAATGTCTTGATATACCGGATCTCCTCCTCGGTGAATGCGATCGGATAAAGGTCCGTGACTCCCTTCTTGTTCCAATCTAAGAATACTCTGTCTCCGTCCTGCAGATCTACCAGCGCATAGCCGCTGGAGCCGGATTCGTGGTGGGAATGGCTGGTATCTACTCCTGCATCCGCAAGTGTCTGCTCTAATATCCTGCCTGCCATGTCATCCGCAAAAACTCCCATAAACGCAGCATCTGCTCCTTGGAGCTTTGCGTTGTATGCGATATTATACTCATTTCCGCCTGGATACATCCGCCTTTGATGACAGTAAATGTCCATGGTGGTTATCCCGATTCCGATAATTTTTGGTATTTTCATCTCTTTAACCTCTTTTACTTTTCTTATCTCTCTCTTGTTTTATCTTGTATTAACTCGTCTTATGATAACAATAACATGAATATTATTTTTGTCAACATATTTTCATAAAAAAGAATGGTTTTAGTTATTTTTCACAAATTTAACTCTAAATTTTTGTACAAAAAAGAGACGTCTTGTCGTAAACGTCTCTTTTCTATCGTTGCCTTAACCTGTATTAACTATACATACCACTTCATGAACCGGTCATTATCCCCGCGAACAATATCCCGCACGGTATGGACCGGATCGCCGTTCATATCATAGACACAAAGCTCTGACTCGATTACCGGCGTACCGAGGGATAACTGCAGCCATTCGGCAATCTCATCCGTGGCAAATATGATCTTTACACTTCTCCTGCCCTTATTGGAAGGAATCATATGGTATTTGTTGATTAAGATATCATATAACGACCCAGTTAAGTCTTCCTGCTCCAGCCGCTTTAATCTGGCAGGCAGATGATTCTCCTCAATGACGATCGGAATCCCGTCAGCACTGCGCAGCCGCTTGACGCACATCACCTGTTCTTCCTCACGCAGGCCAAAGAACTCCTTGTCCATCTCAAAAAATCTGTCCGTAAGCCCTGCGGCCAGCACCTTGGACTTAAACTCTACGCCCTGCATCCTGGCGTCCTCGGTAAAGCTGGTGACACCGATGGGGAGCCTTAGCATATCTGACTGGGCGACGAAGCTTCCCTTCCCCTGCACCTTGATGATATATCCCTCCACCTCCAGCTCTGCCATAGCATTGCGGACGGTAACGCGGCTCATGCCATATTCCTTCTGCATCTGCATCTCGGAAGGCAGCTTATCTCCTGGTTTAAGCAGCCCGGTACGGATATCCTTCTTAACCTTATTCTTGAGCTGCAGATAAAGCGGCGTTGAGTTTATTTTCTGAATCTCACTCATCTTTCTTCCTCCGGAACTTGTATCATAACATGTATTATAATACTATCATAAAACATTTTTCGGAGAATTACAACTTTTAAAGTACCTTATTTCCCATCCGCTTTCTGGATACATTTTTTTGCAAGCTCTTCTACTACAAGATTATTGAGCGCGGAAGCCTTAAGTTCTTCCTCTTCCACCTGCTCCTTGAGTGCTTCTACACTGTCATAACCATATTGTTCAACAATCTTTTCAAGCTCCTTTTCATATGCCTCGTCGCTGAGGCTGATGTTTTCTTTCTTGGCTATCGCCTCTGTAACCAACTTGGACTTAACACTCTGCTCTGCCGCCTGCGCTGCCTGCTTGTCGAATTCCTCCTCGTTAATCCCCATCTGACCCTGAAGGAACTCATCAAACTCCATGCCAAAAGACTTGGCCAGTTCCTCATACCGCTCCTTCAATGCTTTCTGAGTCTTTTCTTTCTCTCCATCCGGATATTTTTTAATCTCCGTATTCTCAAGCACCTCATTCCACACCTCGGAATACAGGTTATTCTCGTAATCCTGCTCTGCCGCATCCTCGAGCTGCTTTTTCACCTCTTCTTTATATTCCTCGACCGTCTTTGCCTTTTCGGAAAGCTTCGGCACTACCTCGTCGGTAAGCTCAGGCACCGTGCGCTCAGTAATCCTGTTCACCTTGATCGTGAATACCACATCCTTGCCTGCATACTCCGTATTGCCATAATTGTCCGGAAACTTCCCGTCCCAGTCGAACTCATCGCCGATCTTGTGCCCGATGATGCTGTCTTCAAATCCGTCGATAAAACTGTCAGAGCCGATCTCCAGATCATGCTCCTTTGCTGAGCCTCCGTCAAATTCTTTCCCGTCTATCTTTCCGACAAAATCAATGTTGACGGTATCGCCGTCCTTGACTGCGCGGTCCTTAATATCCTTCGTCTCTGCCTGCGCATCAAGCGCGGCCCAGATCTTATGATCCACCTCCTCGTCCGTGATCTCACCGGGCTTTTGCACCTGTGCCACCTCAACCCCTTTATATTGGGTGATCTTAAGCGTATCCGTCTCCAGCCCTTTACTTGCCTCACATGCCGTCAAAAATGTGACGGCACAGATCATACCTGTCATTAACATTACGATTTTCTTTTTCATCATACACCTCTTGTTTCTTCATATTATGTTCAGTACTTTTTCATCCATATCGCTTGAGTATATCACATTCTCCCTCATATTAAAACCTTTTTCACACATATTTCACGTTCTCCTAAAGCACCGGGGAAAGAAGCCTGCAGAATTGCTCCTTCGCCCTGACAAACCATCCTCTCTGGCTATATTTCTTTCTGGTGATAATGGTGCTTTTTAAAATGTCGCTCTCAAATGCTTCCTCCAGCTTCCGCGTAGTCTTTGCACTGTATACCACCGCATTTACTTCAAAATTCAATGCAAAGCTCCGGATATCCATATTAGCCGTCCCCACACAGCTTACCAGCCCGTCAACGCAAAGGCATTTGCTGTGCAGGAAACCATTGTCATAGGTGTAGCACCTTGCCCCCGCCTCGATCATCTCGCCTGCGTAGGCGCAGGTGGCCCAGTACACAAAGGGATGATCCGGCTTACATGGGATCATGATCCGCACATCCACGCCGGATTTGGCTGCGATAACAAGCGCGTCTTTAATATTATCATCCGGAATAAAATACGGAGTCTGGATGTAGATCCTCTTCCGCGCCATATGGATAAGCCGCAGATAATTGTCACGGATCTTCGGGTACTTGGAGTCCGGGCCGCTGGTAATGATCTGGACCGGATCCCTGCCCTCACGGACATACTCCGGTATCTCAAACAAACTGTCGTCCAGGAACAGATTTTCCTTTGCCGCATAATTCCAGTCCAGCACGAACCGGACCGCCAGAGATGTCACCGTAGAGCCCTCGATGCAAAGATGGGTATCCCGCCAGTATCCAAACTTCCGGCTCCTTCCGAGGTATTCCCGGCCGATATTGAAGCCCCCCATAAAACCAAGCCGCCCGTCGATGACTACAATCTTCCTGTGGTTGCGGTAATTGATACGAAACTGGAATTTCCCCAGGAGTGCCGGAAAGAACTCTGCCACCTCGATTCCCGCCGCCCGAAGCCTTGCCCAGTCAGCCCTTCTCATTCCCCGGCAGCCCATACTGTCAAACAGCACTCTGACTTTGACTCCCTGACCTGCCTTTCGGACCAGTACCGCCTCAATCTCCTGCCACAACTCATCATTACGGATAATATAATACTCCATGTGGATATACTTCTTCGCATGTTCCATCTCATACAAAAGATCCCTGAATTTATCCTCCCCATCTGTATAAACACGAATGTCATTGTTATCTGTCAATACCGCCTCGCCCTCGTTCAGATTATAAAGGATCAGCCGTTTAAACCGTTCAAGCTCCGGATCCCGCAGCCTAAGCTTCTTCCGGAAGATCGACTCCTCCTGACGCCGGACCGCATATTTTATCTCACCTTCAATTTCCTTCATCTTAAACATCCGGTCTTTGTGGAAATTCTGCGCCAGGACAAGATATAGGACAAAGCCGATCACCGGTATAAAATACAAAAGCAGAAGCCAGGCCCACACTGTAGTAGGATTGCGCCTCTGAAAAAAGATAATCAGTAAGGAAAATATGATATTAATAATAAAAAGATGCTCCAAGATCCATCTGTAGCCTTCCACAATACTGTCAATGATCAAATCCGGCATTCACACCACCCCGTTTTTGCTGATATTATCATTATATAATCTTTCTTCACAAAAGTAACCCCTAAAATCTCAAATCACTTGCACTCGTCCCAAAAGAATGATACAATGTATTTCGTGAAAATGAGAGAGACAGGAGGTTCCCAGTGAGTAAAGTAACAATCATATTATTAGTGATTTTAATTGTATTAATCGTTGCATGTGTAGTATTATATTTTCTCGGAAAGAAAGCGGAAAAACGGCAGGCCGAGCAGCAGGAACAGTTAGCTGCAGCGGCTCAGACAGTATCTATGCTGATTATTGACAAGGCCAAGCTACGGCTGAAAGATGCCGGCTTCCCCTCCGTGGTAGTCGAGAACACACCTAAGTATCTGCGTCGTTCCAAGGTTCCCGTTGTAAAGGCTAAGATAGGTCCAAAGGTTATGATTTTAATGTGTGATGCTGAGATTTTCCCGATGGTCCCGGTAAAAAAAGAAGTAAAAGCAACCATCAGCGGCATCTATATCACTGCAGTCAGAGGCATCCGCGGTCCGCTTGAAACTCCTCAAAAAAAGAAAGGATTTTTAGCAAAACTGCGCGGCAAATAGATATCATTAAGAATTTTGAAAGGACAGGCTCTCTTGCCTGTCCTCTTCTTATGCATTATCCCGGAGCATTTGCCCGGATATTCATCTTAATATCGCAATTTGCTACTTTTTCACTATTAATATCCAACTCATAATTTACTCGGACATCAATATTTCTTTCTGTAACATCAACTTGCATGTTTTTTGTAAAAATACCAATCAATAATTCACCATAGGGTGTTTCATACTGAGTCATATTGATCTTATCTCTCTCAAAAATCATCTTCGTATTTGCAAGCCCGCTTTTTTTTATCTCTAACAGATTATTCCCTGCAATTCTGATTTTATTCTGGATGGTTCCCGGCATTCCTTCTACCATCTCATCATAGATTACATAATGTTTTCCATTCTTCAAATAATATGTTGCCGGCGTGATCACCTCGATCGGTTCGTTCTCATCTTCATCCGGGACAGAATCATAATGCAGTCCTGAAATGGTCAGTAATACCTCTTTCGTCATATAATCACCTTTTATAAAATCTTTACAGGGCAAGCCTCTGCGCAATATCATACTGATATTCCGGAATCTCTTTCTTCATGCTCAGTGCTTCGTCAATGTCAAAATCCTTGTACTCTCCGTGCTGATAACCAACTACTCGGTTAGTCTTTCCTTCACAGAGAAGGTCAACTGCCATTGCACCCATAATAGAAGCATAGACCCTGTCCTTACATGTCGGGCTTCCGCCGCGCTGCATGTGTCCGATAATTGTTGCTCTTGTCTCCATGCCCGTAGCTTCTTCGATTCTCTTAGCCATATTCATAGAATCTCCGATACCCTCTGCATTGATGATAATGTAGTTCTTCTTGCCGCGCTTTCTGCACGCCTGAATATCCTCTATGATAATCTGCTCATTATAATCGTGCTCCTCCGGCATAAGGATACGCTCTGCACCGTTGGCAATACCGCACCACAATGCCAGATATCCTGCGTCTCTTCCCATAACCTCAATAATGGAGCATCTCTCATGGGAGGTTGATGTATCACGTACTTTGTCAATGGCTTCCATCGCAGTATTCACCGCTGTATCAAAACCAATCGTGTACTCTGTACATGCGATGTCAAGATCGATCGTTCCCGGGATGCCGATAGTGTTGATCCCATAATATGCCAATCTCTGTGCACCTGCAAAGGAACCATCTCCTCCGATGACTACCATCCCGTCAATGCCGTACTTTTTACAGATTGCCGCTGCTTTTTGCTGTCCTTCTTCCGTACGCATGGAATGGCACCGCGCGGTCTGGAGAATCGTTCCGCCCCGCTGAATCGTGTCAGACACATCTCTGGCCGACAGATCGATGATCTCTTCATTAAGAAGCCCCTGATAACCTCTGCGGATCCCTCTTACTCTAAGACCTTTTCCCAATGCGGTTCTTACCACTGCACGGATTGCAGCATTCATTCCCGGCGCATCTCCACCGCTTGTCAGAACACCGATTGTACGAATTGTTTTTTCTCCCATGTTAATCCCTCCATTCATCTATCTCAAATATATCTTAACTCGGCAACATTGTACATGAAATATAACTAATTTTCAATGGCCTTTTCTATCAGTTTTACACAAGATTCACCAAGATAATTCGTCAACCTGCTTAATAGCCCTGCATCCGCCCGGACATTCCTGTTGGCGCCAAGACGCTTCATCGCCCGCTCTGCCTTGCAGTATATGATCACCCAGTCTCTCCCTTCCGATTCTCCGATGATCTCATAAAGCTCCTGCTCGCGTCTTTGAAAATCCGCCTTGCTGTCAAACTGAAGCCACAGCTCTTTTTTCGTCTGGTCAAAGGGGATGATCTCCTCGCAGATCAGGCGGCTCGGTGCTTCGTCCTCCTCAGATACACGTCCTCTTATGAATATCTTATTCTCTTCCTCCAGATACTCGCGGTTCTTCTCATAATCTCTCGGAAATACGATAACCTCCACCGTTCCCATCAGATCCTCTATCGTAAGGAAAGCCATCACCTGATTCTTTTTTGTATATTTGATCGTCTTAGCTGCGATCATACCTCCAATCGTCTCTTTCACGCCGTCACGTACTTTCGTGCGCCCGACCTCATCATCCACCTGGAAATCGAGAGTTGTGCGCGTAATATTTTTCCGCCACTTCTCTTCGTACTCTTCCATAGGATGACCGCTCAAGTATACACCTAAGACTTCCTTTTCAAAGCCAAGCTTTGCCTCCTTTTCATATTCACCTACATCCGGAAGCGGAATCTCGAACTCCGCCTTCTGGTCATCACTCACCATATCAAAAAGAGACATCTGTCCGGTCATGGAATATTTCTGCTCACGGATTATCTGCTCCATGATCTGGGCATAGACGACCATAAGCTGCTTTCTCGTGCCTGGGAGACTGTCGAAAGTTCCGGATTTGATAAAGTTTTCTATCGTCTTTTTATTCAGCTCCTTCACCGACATCCGCTCAATAAAGTCTTTGAGATTCTTGAACAGTCCATGCTTCTTTCGCTCTTCCAAGATCACTTCGATGATCGGGCGACCAATACTTTTTATAGCAGAAAGGGCATAGCGGATATTCCCATTGTCCACCGAGAATGTCCCTACACCTTTATTGATGTCCGGCGGCAGGATGTCAATACCCATCTGGCGGCAGGTATAGATATATTCTGCTACCTTTCCCGGATTATCGATCACCGATGTCATAAGCGCCGCCATAAATTCCACCGGATAATAATATTTCAGCCACGCTGTCTGGTAAGATACCACGGCGTATGCTGCCGCGTGGGATTTATTAAACGCATATTTGGCAAAGTCGATCATCTCATCGTAGATCTTGTTGGCAATCCGTTCATCGATCCCATTAGCGATACAGCCCGGAACATTCTCCTCCCGGTTACCGTAGACAAAGTTCTGCCGCTCTTTCTGCATGACATCGCCCTTTTTCTTAGACATAGCACGTCTGAGGAGATCGCTTCGTCCCAGGGTATACCCGGCCAGATCCCGCACAATCTGCATCACCTGCTCCTGATAGACGATACAGCCGTAGGTGGGCGATAAGATCGGCTCAAGCTGCGGACAGTCATAGGTGATCGTCTCCGGATGATTCTTCCCCCGGATATACTGAGGGATAAAGTCCATCGGCCCGGGGCGGTACAGGGATATCCCTGCGATAATATCCTCAAGGCTCTTTGGCTTTAATTCCTTCATAAAATTTTTCATGCCGCCGCTTTCAAGCTGGAATATCCCGTCATTCCTGCCTGTCCCGACAGCAGCAAGGACAGCCGCGTCATCGTAATCAATCTTATTGATGTCAATCTCTTTCCCGCTGCTTTCACTGGCAAGCTTTACCGCGTCCCGGATAACGGTAAGGGTACGGAGACCGAGAAAATCCATCTTCAGCAATCCAAGCTCCTCTAACGTCGTCATGGTGAACTGGGTGACAGCAGAGCCGTCGGAGCCGAGGGACAAGGGCACATACTCATCGATGTCCTTCTGACTGATCACCACTCCGGCCGCGTGCATGGATGTGTGCCTCGGCAGCCCTTCAAGGCGCATGGAGGCATCCACCAGTTCTTTTACCTGCGGATCTTCTGCATACGCCTTCTTAAGATCCGGACTTTCTCTAAGCGCCCGCTCAAGCGTGATATTAGGCTCCTTCGGGATCATCTTCGATATAGAATCCACATACGCATAGGGAAGATCCATCACGCGGCCAACATCCCGGATCACACCCCTGGCAGCCATCGTACCAAAGGTAACGATCTGCACGACCCGGTCCTCACCATATTTTCTCACCACATAATCAATGACTTCCTGGCGTCTCTCAAAACAGAAATCCACGTCAATATCCGGCATAGACACACGCTCCGGATTCAAGAACCTTTCAAACAGGAGCTGGTATTTGATCGGGTCTATAGTGGTGATCCCAAGACAGTAGGACACGATGCTGCCCGCCGCAGACCCCCGCCCCGGCCCGACCATGATCTCATGGTCCCTTGCATATTTAATAAAATCCCACACAATAAGAAAATAATCCACATAACCCATGGACTTAATGACAGAAAGCTCGTACTCGAGCCTTTTCGTCAACATCTCATCGGGCTTTTCATACCTTTGCTTTAATCCCTCATAACAAAGCTTATTCAGGTACTCCCAGGACGTGTACCCTTCCGGCACATCGTACTTTGGAAGCTTTGTAACACCGAATTCAATCTCCACATTGCAGCGTTCTGCGATTTTCTGCGTGTTCTCAAGAGCATTCAGCGCGTACGGGAAAAGCTCTCTCATCTCTTCCTCGGACTTGATATAATACTGTCCCCCCTCATAACGCATACGCTTCTCATCAGACAGCTTCTTTCCTGTCTGAATACACAAAAGCATGTCGTGAGGCTTTTCATCTTCCGCGTAAGTGTAATGGATATCATTGGTCGCCACCAACTCAATCCCTGTCTCCTGAGACATCCGAAGAAGAGCCTGGTTCGCCTGGCGCTGCTGCGGCAGCCCGTGATCCTGAAGCTCTAAAAAGAAATTCCCTTTGCCGAAAATATCCTGGTAACGAAGCGCTGCCTCTTTTGCCTCCTCATACATCCCTCTTAGGATATCCCGCTGGACTTCTCCCGCCAGACAGGCACTCAGCGCAATGATCCCCTCATGATACTGCCGAAGCAGAGCCAGGTCCACACGGGGCTTGTAGTAGTACCCTTCGGTAAATCCTCTGGATACGATCTTCATCAGATTGTGATAGCCAAGATCATTCTCAGCCAGAAGCACCAGATGATAATATCGGTCGTCGCCGCTTCCCACTGCTTCTTTATCGAACCTTGAACCAGGCGCCACATACACCTCGCATCCAAGGACAGGCCGAATCCCTGCTGCCTTCGCCGCACGGTAAAAATCAATCACTCCGAACATCACACCGTGGTCTGTGATCGCTACGCTGTCCATCCCTAATTCCTTAACCCGTGCGATACATTCTTTAATTTTATTCGATCCATCTAAGAGACTGTACTCTGTATGTACATGTAAATGCGCAAAACTCATGCTATCAACCCCGTTTTCTTACCTTTCTGCCGCTGCTTTTCTCGTGTCATCCTGACCGTTTCTTATCTTCTCATGATAGCATGTCCCGCCGATTTTATCAAACAGTTACTTTTCCCCTTTCTGCTCAAGCCTCAGGTTCACCACCAGCGCAAATGCGATAATCCCATACGCTACAAAGCTACGGAAATACTCGCCCAGAGACGCATTTGCAAAAGCATTGCGCCCTGCAAGGGGCGACAGAACGAACAGCGTATGAAGGAGCACCACCCCGATAAATGCATTTTTTACCCCCGCCTTGCGGATGCTTGCCCCTCCTGCCAGGAGCGCCGCACAGGCGAACTTCTCCGTGTCCAGATGCTCCGTGTAGACATTGAGGGAGCCGATATTCTGAAGATACACGAACTGCCCAAGCGCCGCGAACACGGTAGACAAAACGATGACGATAATCCTCACCCGGTCGGTGTCAATCCCGATATTCGCCGCTTTCTCTTCGCTCATCCCTACCGCCTTTATCTTCTGCCCCAGCGGCGTGTGCATCAGGTAGTACACAAAAAAGCCGCACACAATGATCATCGCCAAAAGCAGCACGGAAATCTTCGCCTTCCCGATGCTGAATACGCCGAGGTTGTCGAACACTTGCTTAAAGGTCTTTAAATCCACCATATTTTTCACGCCGATTCCGGTGGACAGCACCAGCTTTTTGTTAAACACATGGATGACCGTGCCAAAGCCCGCCACGAAGATAAGCTGGTAAATGTAATTGGCAAGAAAGCCCACGACGATGGACGTCACCATCTCCCTGCCCCTTACCTTATTAAGGAGCCGCCCAATCACATATCCGACGCCGGCCGCCGCGGCCAGGGAGACAAGCAGCACAAGCGCCGCCCCTTTTCCACCCATGATATTAAAATTCAGCACGATGATAAAACATGCCTGCGTAATCATCGTTCCGATAACCACCGCAAAATTAAGCCCCATCCCCGCCATAATCGGGAAAATAAGCGCCAGCACCAGTATGATATTACGGATAAATCTGAGTGCCACCTGCTCCGCAAGAAACAGAAAGCTGATTCCTGACAGGATAAAGCAGAGAATACTGAACACAATGAAAGTAGCCGGTACAATCAGCTCATCCTTACGAACCTTTTTCATCATTGCCGTCTCCTCCTTTCCTGTTTTAAAAATGCGTACAGGATAATTCCGTTTGTAATGATCATCCGCACAATCTCGGACATCTGCGGTATCAGTATCGCATTGGCAATCGGCGCCGACAGAAGATAAATTGTCTGGTACAGATATGTTCCCAAAACCGCGTGGGAAATCTTCGCCCGCCTCCCGATACACCCGCCGATCAGGATTGCCGAGACTGCCGGAAAGCTGTGGGACAGCGGCGCATTGTAAAGCTCCACGAACCCGTAAGTCTGGGCGTACACACAGATTCCCGCCGCGCCGATGACCGTGGACAACACAATCGCCATTGTCCGCACCCGGTCAATCCGGATGCCGGAGAGCTGGCAGAACTTTTCATTCTCCCCCACCGCCAGCATCACCGTGCCGCCCTTCGTCTTAAAGAACCCGTACACCAGCAGGCACACCGCGGCATAAGCCAAAAGGAGACCGATGGGAACCGATATCTTGCCAAGCTTAAGAACCATAAGCTCATTCAGCACGTTTCCAAAATAATTTTCCAAACTAATTTTCGGGCGCAGCCCTTTTGCCCCCACCGGGTAAAGCATCTCCCGGTTGGTAAAGGGAATCACCGTCCACACGAAATTCATGATGGGGATAAAGGAATACCCGATGAAAATCGCCGCGATATCCTCCTTGCCCTTCACCATATTCAGTATCTTCGCATAGAGCAGTCCAAGGAGCACCGCCGGAATGACCGACAGCGCCACAGCTCCCAAAAATCCCGTGATTCCCGTCATGCGAAACTGTATCGCCATACACATGCCAAGGAGCCCTGCCACAATCCCCACCGGAAGTCCGAAGTTCATCCCCACCCCCGCATTGATCATCGGAATCATGGCAAGCACAAGCACGCCGTTCATAACGAACTTCGTAAAGGAGCCGCTTACAAGCTCCGGGATATCCATCCCCAAAAATCCGGCAAGGACAAACAGCGCCAGCATAAACGCCGTAATAATAATCTGCGGAAGTTTTATCTTACCGTCCATCCTTTCCCTCCTCTCCCGTAAATGCAAAGGCAAATTCCTCATCGGCGGCATCCGGCGGCAAAATCCTCGAAAGCTTTCCCTCACAGAATACCGCAATCCTGTCGCTGATGCGCTTTAACTCCTCCAGCTCGCTTGACGCCACCACCACAGTTGTCCCCTGCTCCCGGTTAATCTGCACAAGGCTGTTAAGGATTTTCTCCTTCGCGCCGATGTCCACGCCCCTCGTCGGCTCCATGACAAACAGCACCTTCGGGGCGACTAAGACCGCCCTGGCAATACACACCTTCTGCTGGTTTCCGCCGCTTAGCTCCTTCACCTTCTGGCCGGCGCTCTCACACTTAATCTCCAGCTTTTCAATCTGCTCCTCTACACAACGCTCCATCTCTTTCCTATCCCTGACCGGGAAAATGCCGGCCACCTTTTTCTGGAACAGATTCCTCCCATAGAACCCGGAGAAGACAATATTATCCCGAACCGAATGTTCCAGCAGAAGACCCATGTTCTTCCGGTCGTCCGGAAGGAGGAACAGCCCGTTTTCTATCGTCTTCCGGACATTTTTCACATCCACCCCGGCGCCGCCGTACAAAAACTCTCCTTTCACCGGGAACTGCCCCATCACGCCGTAGCCCACCGCCAGCTTTCCATGCCCGGAAAGGCTCGTAAGCCCCAGAATCTCCCCCTCGTATACCTGAAGGTTCAGACCGTCCAAAAATTCTCCCGGCATATACACAGAAAAATCCTCGAACCTGAGAATCTCTTTCTCCTCCCGGATCTGATGCTCCTTTTTCACCGCCGCCACGTCATACCCGATCATATCCCTGGCAAGGGTACGCATATCAAGCTCGTCCCGCCCATAGTCCGAGACCACCTGCCCGTCCCTCAGTACGGTCACATGGTCGCACACCTGGCAGATTTCATGGAGCCTGTGGGTGCAGAAGATAACCGAGGTTCCCTTCTCTGCAAGCTCCTTTAGCACTTTCATCAGTTTCCCCGCGTCCTCGTCGCCCAGAACCGCCGTAGGCTCATCGAGAAGGAGGAGCTTTAAGTCTTCCTTATTCACTTCTCTGGCAATCTCAACGAACTGCTTTGCATTCACCGAGATGTTCTTGACCAGATAAGAATTATCTATTTCAAATCCAAGCTGCTCTAACACTCCGGCCGCATCCTCGTTATCCTTCTTCCTGTCCACAAAACAAAGCTCAGGGCTTAACACCTTCCCGAGTATTCCTTTTGTATTCTCTCTTGTGAGCTTTATGTTTTCCGCCACAGTCATCTCCGGAATCAGCATAAACTCCTGGTAGATCATCCCGATTCCCCGCCCTATAGCCTCCGTCGTAGAGCGGAGCTTAACCTTCTCCCCCTCAAACAGCACATCGCCGCTGTATCCGCCCGTTGCGGCGATGACGCTGTTTCCGAACAGAATGTTCATCAGCGTGCTCTTTCCGGAACCGTTCGCCCCGATAAGCCCGTAGATTTCTCCCTTTCTGACGGACAGGTCCACCTTGTCAAGGACTTTGTTCTGCCCATAATATTTTTCCAGGTTTTTAACCTCTAACACATACTCTCCCATGTTCCTTCTCCTTCGCAGCAGCAGTGTGCCGATGTCAGCGCATGGGCTGCCGGCGACTCTCATTATAGCAAAAAGGGGCGAAAGATTCATCTCCTTCCGCCTCTTTTTCTTACTTAACGCTTAATACGCTTAATAATAGATTGACTCCATAATAAACATATAGTAGTTCTCGTAATCCATGTACTGCTGGAAATCTACATCCAGGCCGAACTTGTCCTTTGCCAGCTTTCCAAGATTCTCCGCATTGTTCGGGTTGAAATCCGGATCGGCGATCATCTGCCTTGCAACCTCAACGCCGAACTTCGGAAGGAAGATGGTAACCGGAATCGGCCATCCGGAAAGCCTTCCCTTCATATCCTGTGCGTCAACCTTCTCCGCGATCATCTGGTTGATCTTGTCAAAGTTAGTCGCGTCCTCCTCCGCAATCTCCAGACCAAGCACGGTCGGATAAGCCTGCGTCGGTGTCGGGCAGCACTGCTCCGCAACCGTGAACTTAAGCTCTAAAGCCTTTGCGATGATCACATCATACATCGGGCAGTTTGTTCCGAAGATGTTCGTCTCTTTGCCGTATTTCTCAATCTGTCTCGGAATATCTTCCTGAAGGAACTGCTGCATAGCCTCCGGCCCGTTTCCTGTCTGCGGGTCAGGCGTGATTACTTCCACAAACTCAAGTCCCAGCTCTTTGCAGGTCTCTTTCATCTTATCCCTTCTCGCCGTAATGGTAGGTTTTGCGAGATGTGTCGGGAATGAATAGTGGATAAATGTCTTCGCGCCCATCTCCTTCGCCTTTGTCGGGATTGTCTCGCCTCTTCGGATGGCGTCCATATCAAGGTTCACGTCGATGTTCTCCGACATCATGTCAGGCTCGTCGTAGATTGTTGACGCGATAGTGATGATGTCCGGGTTTTTCTCTTTAAGCTGCTGGAATGCCGGAATCAGCCCGGACTGCCCGGAGCTTACGATAACCGCCCTCATCAGCGGGTCGTCTGCCGCAGATACGATGGTGCTGATGCATCCTTCAATCTCTGTGTCAAATTTCTCCGGCAATACAAGGTGCGTCACCACGTCCGGATACTCTTCCATGAGCTGCTCCCCTGCCCGGAACTCGTCCTCGCTTACGGACAGCGTAGGCGTTACAACGGCGATGTGATACTCCTCGCCCGCCTCTTCCCCGGCCTCTCCCTCAGCCTCAGTCGTCTCTTCCTTTGTCTCCTCGGTCTCCTTTGTCTCATTGCTGCCGCATGCCGTGCATATCATTGTAAAAAGCATAACGACAACGAGAAGTACTGATAGTCTTCTTTTCATACTTATCCTCCTGTATAATTTTTATAAATAAAGTATAAGTTTAAAGGTCGTTTTTTGTCAAATTGCTAGTTTCTATAAATAAACTTACTTATTTATGTAATCTATCGCTTTCTTTCAAAAGCTACAAATTATGGGAATTTTTTTGTCAGTATTGAACAAGTCTCCAGCTTGAAAAACAGCATGATACATGTTAAAATTATCTACGCAATCAATCTATTTCTTGCATCATATTTCTAATATTTATTTACTTAATTGCAGGAGGTATTTTTATGAAAATCCTTGTAAACAAAAAACTTGCCACCCGCATCAGCATCATCACTACGGCAATCACCTTTGCGGGTATGCTGCTGCTCTGGCTCATTGTATCCGGCCGCGTAGCCTCCATGGTTGAGAACAATATCACCAACCAGATGACCGACGCAGTGGAATCCAGAGCCGCCATTATAAATGACTATGTAGCCTCCGCCGAGGAATATATGGCAGCATTTGCCCTGGGCAGCGAAGTCCGCGAACTGCTGGAAGAGCCGGAGAATCCGGACTTGCTGAAGAAAGGGCAGAAATACACGGAAGACTTTGCCGCAGTCAAGGGAGTTTTCGAAGGACTATATATCGGCACCCCCTCTACCTACATACTGACGCATACTTCCAAGGGCGCCATCGGGATGACGACCCGCGAGGGCGACTCGCTGGATGAATTCCGCGACACGATACTGGCGGAGCCTAAGCTTACCAATCTGGGAATCATGAAATCGCCGGGAACGGGGAGCATGATTCTTTCCATGTATTATCCTCTCTTTGACAATGAGGAGTGTATCGGCTATGTGGGCGCAGGCGTCTATGCCGGCAGCCTGATGGATGCTCTTCTAGATTTGGACATCGAGGGCCTCCCCAACAGTGAATATGTATTTTTAAATGTCGATACCGGCATGTACTTATATCATGAAGATGAATCTCTTTTAAACACTCAGACTACCGACAGCGGCTATCTGGAAATCCTCCAGAAGATTAAAAAAGACGGCAGCACACGGGCAGGAACCTATTCCTACAAGGATGAGAGCGGAGTGGAGCAACTGGTTGTCTACAAATACTTAAAGGACAGGAACTGGGTCTTCATGGTCCGCGACAATGCGTCCGAGGTTTACAAAGAAGTGTCAGCCGTCCGCATTACCGTGGGCATATTATGTGCGGCTGTGGCGGCTGTCATCATGCTTGTCACTCTGTTCATCCTGCACCGGGAAGGCCGCGCCCTCATGGTCATGGAGCGGGCAATCCGCCGTCTCGGAAATCTTGAGCTTTCCGTTGACCGCGAGCTGGAACCGTTTTACGGAAGGTCAGATGAAATCGGCATGATTGCACAGACCACCCATCATGTCTGCGACTGCCTGCGAAAAACGATTGACGATATCGGCAGAATCCTCGGAGAGATGGCTGACGGCAATATCGCCGTAGATGTGGATAAAAACAAGGATTACTATATCGGGGATTTCAAAGTCCTGGCAGAAAGCTTAAAAAGCATCCGCACCCACCTTACTGAGGTAATGCGCGACATCACCCAGGTTGCAAACCAGGTGGACAGCGGGGCAAACCAGGTGTCTTCCGGAGCCCAGGCATTGTCCCAGGGAACCCTTCAGCAGGAGGCGTCCATGGACGGACTTGTGTCGAATGTTACAGATATGGCGGAGCAGATTCAAAACAGCACTGCCAGATGCAGCAACGCCAGCAGTCTTGTTGACAAAGCTGCCGGTTTTGCAGCCGAGGCTGATACAAAGATGGAGCAGTTGATGGCAGCCACGAAAAATATTGACCAGTCCTCAGCCAAGATTGTCAGCATCATAAAAACGATTGAGGATATCGCTTTCCAGACAAATATCCTCGCGCTGAACGCCACTGTCGAGGCAGTCCGGGCCGGCGAGGCAGGGAAGGGATTCTCCGTAGTGTCAAATGAGGTCAAGAGCCTTGCCGCCAAGTCTTCTGAGGCGGCGAAAAATACCAGCAGCCTGATCGGAGACTCCATCAACGCCGCAAAATCCGGCACGGAATCTTCGAACCTTGCCATTTCTGCTATGCAGGTCATCAACGAATGCATCCAATCCATCAAGGTGCTGATGGATGAGATTTCACTTGCCAGCGTCCAGCAGTCGGAGATGATTGTTTCTGTTGAAAACAGAATCAAAGAAGTCTCCAGGGTAATACAGGAAAACTCTGCCGCCGCCGAAAAAAGCGCGACAATTTCCAATGAATTGTCCAATCAGGCAAAGACACTGAACCGGTTGCTCAGCCAGTTCCGCATCGGATAGATTCGCATTTTTATATATTAAAATTATCTGTACATAAAAACATCCCAGAACCTTGACCGGAGATGGGATGTTTTTTATTTCGCATTTATATCGGTTCAGCCTGCGGGCTAATATCCTTTTCTCTTTTTTGCAACGTCAATCAGTTCCTTTGCCTCGTCAAAGGCTGCCGGGAGATACGGTTCCGCAGACAGCTTTCCCGCCTTTTCCGCCTTCTTAATATCCTCCCACCGTGTAACGACTTCGCCGGCATCATCCACCGTCTCCACGCCAAACACATGCGGGTGCCTTCGAATCATCTTCTCACTGATGCCGCGGCATACATCGTCCAGAGTAAAGAACCCTTCCTCCTCTGCAATCTGCGCGTGCATCACAACCTGTAAAAGCAGGTCTCCCAGCTCCTCTTTCAGATTAGATGCATCTCCTGTCTCCTCTAATATATTAATCCCGCAGAGCACTTCTGCCGCCTCTTCGATGCATTCCGGTTTCAGGCTCCTGTGCGTTTGCTGCCTGTCCCATGGGCATCCGTCATCCGCACGGAGCCTGGCGACGACTTTTCTCAATCTGTCAAATCCATCCATATCTTATCCCTCTTAAACATCTTTCCTTTCCTGATCAGTGCTTGTTATCAAAAACATATGGTGCATTTCCTTTCGCTATTTTTATGACAATCGCAATATCAATATCGCTTTCCGGCGTATTTTCATTCCTAGCAAGCAACATGAAATCACCTCACATGCCATTCAGAATATATGCGAATTTCTTCTATATTTTATTATATCCTGATTTCCCTCTTTTCACAACTGATCAATTCCCATTACAGTAATCTCATCCATAGATTTCCCCGGCACTGTGCCCTAATCCGATGCCTTAAAATTATATACCGGTTTCATCACGTCGATAATATCCACCGATTCCCTGATTACATCAATAATATCCTCGAGGCTCTTGTATGCCATCGGCGCCTCATCTAATGTATTCTCATTAATCGAAGTCGTGTAAACTCCCTTCATCGTCTCCCTGTATTCCTCCATGCCGAGAACTGCCTTCGCCCTTGTCCTTGACATGATCCTCCCTGCCCCATGGGGCGCGGAAAAGTTCCACTCCGGATTTCCCTTACCGACTGCAAGAACGCTCCCGTCTCTCATGTTTATCGGAATCAGCACCTTCTCCCCGTTATGTGCCGCTATCGCGCCCTTTCTTAAAATCATTTCCTCCGTATCAATGTAATTGTGGACGGTGTGGAAAGTCTCGCCTCCTGCCATCCCGGTTCTCTCCAGAATGATCTCAGCCATCTTCTCTCTGTTCCGTCTCGCATATGCCTGGCAGATTTCAACGTCATGAAGATACTCCTCAAGGTACTTCCCGGATAAATAACACAAATCCTCAGGCATTTCCGCCTCCGACTCGTGAAACTTCTGTTGGAGCCGCTTTAACGCATCCTGTATCTCGCTCTTTCTCCCCTGCTCCTTGTACGTCCGGATAATCTCTTCACGTTTCTCAAAATATTCGCCGTATCCTCTGTCAAGATCGACTGCCAATTTCTGATAATGCTCCGCCACCTGTTTCCCCAGATTTCTTGAACCAGAATGGATGACAAGATACTTTGTGCCGTCTGCAGCCTCATCAATTTCTATGAAATGGTTACCGCCGCCCAATGTGCCCAGCGACCTCCCCAGCCTCTTTGTGTCCTTAAGCTCTCTGTAGCAGGCAAGCACAGTCAGGTCAAAACGCTCCTTACGCCCTTCCCAGACATTCATCCCGGACGGGATTAAATGCGCCGCCTCATCAACCTTCTCAAAGTCAATCTCTGCTTTTCCCAGATTCACCGTATACATACCGCATCCGATATCAACTCCCACCACATTCGGAACAGCCTTATCATCAATCGTCATGGTTGTTCCGATCGTGCAGCCTTTACCGGCATGTACATCCGGCATAATACGGATCCTTGAGCCTTTCGTCATCGGATAATCGCACATCCGCCTGATCTGCTCTATCGCCTCGTCCTCCACGACTCTTGCGTAGCAGATTGCCGTATTGACTTTTCCTTTGATTTCCATTCTGTCCATGTCTCTTTTCCTCCCTTTCTTTTATCTTGACACCACCAACATAAGAAATAATTGATTATCAGAACTAATACTCTGTCAATATAAAATGGCTGGAAATCCCTTCCTTCCAAGAGATTTCCAGCCGTTTATCTTTGTCTATCATACTCCTTAATTAACCGTTGATCATAAATGCTACCAGTTTATCAATGTCCTCTTTCTCATGTGCCACAATCTCAAGCTCCGGAATCTCTCCGTTAGAGAAAATATTTGCAAGAGATACATATTGGGATAACTTAGACTTCAGATTCAATCTGTCTCCTTCTCCTGTTACAAGCTCTACCTTTCCTTTACAACTGTCTACTACGCTAAAAAACTTCTCTACATCTGTAATATTCTGTACTTTCATATTACCTCTCCTTTCAAAACACTCTTTTCTTCTTACGCCATCAGTATAACTTATTTTTCCAGAATTTCAATACCTTTTTCATCAATTCGTATTTTTTGTTCTTTTAACAGTCTCCCAACTGCGCGTTTGAATGCATTTTTACTAAATCCAAATTCTTTTTTAATTAATTCCGCATCAGATTTGTCAGTATATGGCAATTTCCCGCCTGATATTTTCATCTTTTTTAACAATATCTGTGCATCCTCATCCATCTGCAAAAACGCCTTTTTTCGCACACTTAAGTTTAATTTTCCATCCTCCCGTACCTTTGTGACCCTTGCTGTTACCTTATCCCCTACTTTCAGATTCCCAAAATCCTCCCGCTTGGGGATAAGACCGGAATATTTATCATCCACTGCCACAAACACACCAAAGTTATCACTCAGCTCATAGACGGTTCCATGCACCTCATCATCCTTCTGATAGTCCGAGTCTGTCTCAAGTCTTGCATATACCTTCATGGTAGCACACAGCCTGCCTGTCTTGTCCGCGTACAGCGCCACTAACACTTCGTCCCCTTTTGATACCTTGGCAGTCTGCTCCTTGAACGGAAGCAGTAAGTCCTTCGGCAGCCCCCAGTCGAGAAAAGCTCCGATCCTGCCGGTGTCCACGACGGTAAGCACCTTAAGCTCTCCCATCGTAATCTTGGGTGTCTCAGTCGTAGCGATGAGCCGATCATCCGAATCCTTATATAGGAATACTTCTATCGGATCACCAATCTCAATCCCCGCCGGGACCTGCTTTTTCGGAAGCAGCACCCGTTCCTCCTTTGTGCCTAAGTATACTCCGAAATCTACCTTCTTCACCACCATCAGTGTTCTCTTCTTCCCTAATTCTTCCTGTAGCTTCATCTTCTTCTCCTATGCTCTCAATCCTTGAATTCTACTGCAGCAAATGCCTGTCCCTGCGTACTGCAAAGCTCCACGACCGTCCGGCCGTCTTCTCTGCCGACCCGCGGCACGATCCTGTCATTATACACCGCAGATTTCTTATACTCTGCCCGCACCTGCCTTACCTGTTCTCCTTCGTATAGCTCTTTTGCCATCTGTATGTACTGGCAGTTATTGACATGCTCGTTAGTATCGATATGATATTTGCGTACGGGGAAAGACGGCATTTCCATCATCCTCTCAGGCAGCGCGATCTTCCTTGGAGATGCTCCCATCTCAAGAGGTTCTGACACACCATAAGCCTCCACCTCTTTTGCATCCGGCTTCGCCGGACGCCCTTTTTCTATATCCATATAGACCCATAAAGAATTGGCATATGCGATAGTCTCGCCGTGACCGTCCTTCATATAAAAGTTTCTGTCGCCGCAGATTCCCTTAAATCCCGATGCAAATGTACTGACGCTTATCTCCTCTCCGAGCTCCGGATATCGGTCGATCACGATCTGCCATGCGGACAGAACCCATGCCCGATTTCGCTTTCCAAGAAACTCCAGTCCATACCCGATACTCTCGGAATGAAAAATACTGCTGTCCTGAAAATAATTAATAATCGCCGGAAGAGTCATCCGCCTCGAATGATCGATCTCACTGAACCGCACTCTGCCCGTTATCGTATACTCATTTTCTCTCGTCATCTGTTCCCTCTCCAAAGAAAAAACTCTTAATCTTAAAATCTGATGCCGCTGTCACCATCTCATACTCCTCATCGGTCAGCACTTCTTTTAACTCCTCTTTTCCTTCCTCGTCCACCACTGCACAAGTAGCCGATGTAAAGCAGAGATTGGGATACAACACGCACCACCAGTTATGTCCTTTTGCCTTGCCCAGTTTTATGCGGAGCGCTTCATAATACCCTTGCGGAAATGTGATGTCCCCGTAACGCTTGTCCGGAAAATAACTTACAGATACCTCTGCCTTCGCACGGTAAGAGTATCCTTCTTCTCTGATCACACTCTCAGCGATATCTTCGATTTCCCGCAGATGCTCCTCGGCCCACCTTTTTGTCTGGCTCGCCGACACCATGTCTTCATTCCCCGGCATCGTCTGCTTCATATATTCAAGCACCTTATCCCTGACCTTAAGCTTCACTCTCTGCGCCTCGTCACTGTCGCTGTCCGCCAGCACATGGAACCGGAATACTTCTTTTGACAGGCTTCCCTGTATCTTGGAAATCCTGGCATCAACCTCCATCGCCCGCTGCGAGACGTAGACACCGGTCAAAAATGCTCCGATACAGATTCCCAGTATAACACAGATTATCCTTTTTATCCTGTCTTTTTTATCTCTATTTTCATCTTCCCAAGTCTCTTCAAGGGAATTCTCCTGCAAAGTATCATTCCAAATCGTCTCTTCTCTCACCGTTATGTACCTCCTTATACTCATATAAGGAGTCTTTCCACTTACTGGAAATATTATTCAACTTAATTTTGTTTTGTACGTATTGTATCCATAACTGTATCCACCTGATTGTCGATATGCTCACACACGATCTTTGCCGCCTCTTCCTTCTCTCCGCAGCTTATCCGATCGATGATCTCCCGGTGCTCTTTGAGAAGCTTTGGATATACCTCCTCATTTTTCAAGTACTCAATTCTATATCGGTACATCTGCTCATGGAGATTGTTGAGAAGCTGGACAAGCTTCTGGTTCTTGGTAGCCGCATAGATCACATCGTGGAAACGCACATCTGCCTCCGCGATCTCCGTTATATCCTTGCTTTTCAATGTTTTCTTAAAATTTTCAGCAGCCTGGGTAAGCTCATCGATCTCCTCTTTTGTAATCCGGTCACACGTAAGCTTCACACACAATTCCTCAAGAGCCCTCCTTACTTCAAGCACATCTTTAAGGCTCTTTTCTGTAATATCTGCCACTTCCGCACCTTTTCTCGGGATCATGAGCACCAGACCTTCCAGTTCCAGTTTTCTTATCGCCTCGCGAATCGGGGTACGGCTGACGCCCAGCTTATTGGCAAGCTGGATCTCCATCAGCCGTTCGCCGGGCTTTAACTCCCCTCTCAAAATTGCCTGACGCAGTGTATTGAACACCACATCCCGAAGCGGCAGATATTCGTTCATTGTGACATTAAAGTTTGGTTCCACGATCATTTCCTCCCTGCATTGTGGACGTTTACCACGTACACTTGCTTTGTTAATTGAGTTTCTTTTATCTTCTGCGCTGCCGCCCTCGCCCGGTTTTTATCTTCAAAAATACCGAATACTGTAGGGCCGCTGCCGCTCATCATGGCGTTCAAGGCGCCTGCTGTCTTCATCGTATTCTTAATCTTATCTATTACCGGATATTCTAGGGCAGTAACGCGCTCAAGGACATTTCCCATACTGGCAGTTATCTTTGCAAGGCTTTGCTCTTCTAAGCCCTCAATGATCCCGTCTATGTCCGGATGCTTTTCAATCTCCTGAGAGTCAAGCTTTTCATATACCAGTTTCGTTGAGACTGCCACCGGAGGTTTCGCCAGCAATACAAAGCACTTCGGCATGGGGGCAAGAGGTGTGAGGACCTCACCAATACCCTCTGCAAGGACGGTTCCCCGCATAATGCAGTAAGGAACATCAGCCCCCAGAGTCACGCCTCTTTTCATCAATTCTTCCATCGTAAGACCTAAACCGAATATTCGGTTCATTCCGAAAAGCACTGCTGCCGCATTAGAGCTTCCCCCTGCCATGCCCGCCGCCACTGGTATATGCTTATTTAAACGGATACTTATCCCGTCTTCTATACGAAATTCGTCCATCAAAAGCTTTGCCGCCCGGTATGCCAGATTATTCTCATTCACAGGAAGATAGTAAAGATTCGTCTCAATCCCGATTCCCGGCCTCCTCCTTTTCTTTATGGTAATCTGATCATACAGGTACACCGTCTGCATTACCATCCGCACGTCATGATACCCGTTTTCTCTTCTTCCAAGTACATCAAGCCCCAGATTGATCTTACCGAGAGCTTTAAGTTCTATTCGATCCATTTCTTTTCTCCTGATAGGTGCATTTTGTATCTTGTATACAATATGCTTATAGTATACTCATATTTTCTTTAAAAATCAACAACTTTTCACCTGGTTTTATGTCAGAATTTGTCTTTTCATTAATTTCCATAATTCCATCAACCGTAGTGCTGTAATGTTTTGCCAAATTCCACAATTCATCGCCCTCTTTTACGATATATCCAATAATTCCAGGACGTTTTTCAAGTTCCTCAAGATTAATCGGCTCCTCCTCGATCTCCTCAATATCCGCAACAGGAACCGGCTGCTTGACAAAACAATTAAAGGCAAGCACTGCCTTCACCTCTATCTCACCATTTCCAAGAAGTCCGATGCTGAGCTGTTCTACAGCGCTCACAAGATCGAATACCATATCTTCTGTCGTCTCGTTGCTTTCCAGAAGATAAGAAAACGGAACCATTCCCTGCCATACGTCAAAGGGAATGTCATCGTCCGCTTTGACATAGAGGAAAAATACATGGAGTACTCCTTCGATCTTGATTCCTTCCGGAACCGCTTCCGTGTGCTCAATCTGGATCCTCGCGTTGCTGTGACAGATCTGAAGGATATCGTCTTTGATCTCCGGAAGAAGAAGACGCTCTGCGATCTTACATTTGGAATGGTTCTGCATCAGCGAACGCTCCAAAGCTTTATCTGCAATCTTCGGCCGGCAGACTTTGTCGAGAGAATATACATCTTCCAAAAGTTCAACCGTCTCTTCCTCATATACGATAATGCGCGCCTCCAGCGTCGCCTCGATACCAAGAAGCCGCATCTCGCCATCCTCGTCCATACGCACATCGATGGACACATCGGTAACGGACGGATAAACCTGATGGAACATCCCTTCCTGCGCACCGTTTATCTCCATCTTTCCCTCATAAGGAATGGTCTGTTCAAACCAGTCCGTCTTCCCCTCCAGTGATTCATAAAAGCAGAACAAAAGAAGCTCTCCCTGCAGGATAAGCTCATCTGACACGATCCGTGTATCTAACTTTCTCGGAGAAACTGCCGTCCACAAAAGTACACCCACTGTCTCTTTCGTCCCGCCGATGGTAATCTCTTCCTTGATTCGGTACGTATCCTTTTTCACCGTAAAAAGCTTTAAGATATCTTTCTTCTCATACTTTTTATAAAGCCCGCCGTCCCCTGAAGCATCCAGCGTCAGATGTTCCTCCTGCCGTCCTTCCGAGCAGAGGGAGAACTCTACCAGCGCTTTGATGTTTAGCTTTCGTGAATGGATCATCGTAACATTCACATCACAATCCATCGCTTTGATAAACAGATTCTCTTCCGGTTCTTCCTCCGCATAGACCATCTCCTCAAAAGGTATCCGACCTTCTAAATATGCAAGACGCATCTCGCCCTCATCTGTTGCATAGAGCACCTTAAAATTCATCTTACCGGATACCCTTACATAATTTTCCACCCGTTTAATATCGTCGATCAGAAGGCTTCCTTCCCCCAGGATCACACGCTTTACATCATGTTTGGCATCCGGCACATTGTAATCGTCGTCAATATAAAACTGGTCTGTAATTGTCCTGCCCTGACGATAGACAAGAAATTCCTTTTTCTCATATTCCATTTCCTGACTCCTCCTCTAATCAAATACTACATTTTTGTCGCTGTACTCCATTTTCACAATTACATACGGATACGTCTTGCCCTCTATGATCTCTTCGCTTTTCGGCGGACCGAGCAGATTCGTCTTTAGATAGATGCCGTCCTTCGCTTCAAAGCACTCCTTTACCTCTACACTGTAACCGCTGGTATCCTGGCTGCCGTATCCCCGCACGACGTACAGATAACCGTTATCCGCATAACTGATCTCAAATGTCTTTTCCTTTTTTTCTTCTATTTTCTTTTGAAGCTCTTCGGGCGCATCATAAGAATCCACCACCGTAAAGTCAATATCCCGAAGTTTTGCCTTATCCTCTTTTTGCACGGAGCAGGCACACAGAAGGAACATGCACCCCGCCAGAAGTATGTAAAGAGCTGTTTTTTTCATCTACACTCCACAGACATATTCTCATTACTATCATACACATCCTTTCCGTGAAAAATTCCTCTTTTATTTACAAACTGAACATTTATTGCTTATTCCCCGATGCCCGCAAATGTGGTATACTAATAACATTACATGGCAAGACAAGGAGACTATATCATATGAACGATTTAAACAGATTGTCCGGCATTCTCCTCCACCCCACATCACTGCCATCCCCCTTCGGGATCGGCGATCTGGGAAAAGAGGCTTATGAATTTATTGATTTTCTGGAAAATGCTGGGCAGCACCTTTGGCAGATCCTTCCGCTGACTCACACTGGATTCGGCGACTCGCCTTACCAGAGCTTTTCCGCCTTTGCCGGTCAGCCCTTGCTGATCAGTCCGGCACATTTGCTGGAGCTTGGTCTTTTGGAAAGCTTTGAGCTTGCAAATTGTCCGGTCACCGACGAAGAGCAGATCGATTACGGTGTGATCATCCCGTGGAAGCAATTGATCTTCCGGCTGGCGTATGACCGCTTTCTTACCCGGGACAGCGTTAAACAAGAGCTAAAAGATGATTTTCATAAGTTCTGCGCGGAACATGAAGATTGGCTTGATGACTACGCCCTTTTTATGACATGCAAGGATATCCACGGGGGAAAGAGCTGGCTTGAGTGGGAGAAAAAGTACCGCATTCCCACAGAGGAAATAAGAACAGAGCTTAAAAAGACGTTTGCCGAGGACATCGGCTATTACAAATTCCTCCAGTTTCTGTTCTTTACCGAATGGTCTGCCTTAAAAAAGTATGCTAATGCGCACGGCGTACAGATCATCGGCGATATCCCTATCTTTGTATCTATGGACAGCGCTGACGTATGGGCAGGCCAAAGACTTTTTCAGCTTGATGCAAAAGGATACCCCCTGGCAGTCGCCGGAGTACCGCCGGATTACTTCTCTGCCACCGGACAGCTTTGGGGCAACCCTCTCTACAATTGGCCGATTCATGAGGAGGAAGGTTTTGGGTGGTGGACCAAACGGATCAAAAGCCAGCTTCAAAGTCTTGATATTCTGCGCATCGACCATTTCCGCGGATTTGAAAGTTACTGGTCCGTTCCGTATGGGGAGGAGACAGCTATAAACGGTGAATGGATCAAGGCACCCGGCAACCAGTTATTTGAAGCAATTGAAAAAGAGCTCGGGAAAAATCTTCCGATTATCGCCGAGGATCTCGGGATTATCACGGAAGAAGTCACCGCCCTTAGAGAAGCCTTTCATTTCCCTGGCATGAAGATTCTGCAGTTTGCTTTTGAGACGACCGGTGAGAGTGATTATCTCCCCCACCAGTTTAAGTCTCCTAGGTGCGTATGCTATACCGGCACCCATGACAATGATACGACCTGCGGATGGTACCGTACATTGGAGACGGCCTGCAAAAAGAAAGTTCAGCTCTATACGAACACAGAACCCGGAAGAGATATCAGCCGCAATATGATCAGACTTTGTCTCTCAAGCACTGCGGCATATGCCATCTTTCCGCTGCAGGACGCACTTGCACTTGGAAGCGAAGCGCGCATGAATACGCCGGGAATCGCTTCAGGAAACTGGGGATGGCGCTATAAGGCTTCGGCTCTTACAGATTCCTTGGCGAAAGAATTAAAAGAACTGTCCGTTTTATATGGAAGATATTAGAAGTTACAAGATACTAAGATAATGAGAGGTTACTGAAAATGTTAAGATTTATCGGCCTTGTACTGTTTCTTTTCTCGTTCCTGCTCTTTGGGATCCCTGCACTGGGCGTTGAGTGGGTCGTCGGGAAATTTGACAAAGAAAGAGCAGACTATCACAGTCTTCGCATCGTGCAGTGGGCGTTTAAAGTCATTTTGTCCATCACAGGTGTTGAGATTACTGTTATCGGTGAGGAGAACGTTCCCGACGAACCGGTTCTGTTCATTGCAAACCACAGGAGTTATTTTGACATCCTGCTCACCTATTCCCGCTGCAGGCGGCTGACCGGTTATGTAGCAAAAAAAGAGATGCTTAGATATCCTGTGCTCCGCACCTGGATGAAACGTCTCTACTGCCTGTTTTTAAACCGGGATGATATGAAGGAAGGACTTAAGACTATCCTTCAGGCTATTGATTATGTAAAAAACGGTGTGTCCATTTGTATATTCCCGGAGGGGACCCGCAACGACGGAGAGGAGTTAAGCCTCCTTCCCTTCCACACCGGATCCTTTAAGATTGCAGAAAAGAGCGGCTGTGCTGTCGTTCCCATCAGCATGAACAACACTGCTTCTATGTTTGAGAACCAGTTTCCGCGGATTAAAAAGACACACATTATTCTGGAATACGGAAAGCCCGTGTATCCAAAGGAACTGGATAAAGAGACCAGAAAGCGGCTCGCTCCTTATTTCCAGAATATCATACAGGAAACGATCAATAAAAACCAAAAGCTTGTATAAATGAACAAAGCTTAGTTATTTATTATTTGCCATGCAGATGGTATAATAGATGAAAACCAGATAAAGGAGATAATGAAAATGAACCGACAGGAGCTAACCTTGCTGACAGATCTTTACGAGTTGACGATGATGCAGGGTTATTATGAACAGGGGCAGAATGAGATCGTCGTATTCGACGTGTTTTTCCGCCAGAATCCCTGCAATAACGGCTATTCCGTATGTGCAGGACTTGCTCAGGTAATTGATTACATTAAAAACTTGAACTTTACCTATGAGGATGTAGATTATCTGCGAAATTTAAAGATATTCAGTGAAGATTTTCTTCAATATCTCAGCGGCTTCCATTTCAGCGGAGATATCTATGCGATCCCGGAGGGAACTGTCGTATTCCCCAAGGAACCTCTTCTCAAGGTGATCGCGCCCATTATGGAGGCACAGCTTGTTGAGACAGCAATTTTAAATATTATCAACCACCAGTCACTTATCGCTACAAAGACCTCCCGGATCGTCTTTGCCGCAGCCGGAGACGGGATCATGGAATTCGGCTTAAGGCGTGCCCAGGGACCGGATGCAGGGCTTTACGGCGCGCGGGCTGCCATGATCGGCGGATGCGTGGGCACCTCCAACGTCCTGGCCGGAGAGCTCTTTGACGTCCCTGTCATGGGAACACACGCCCATAGCTGGATCATGAGCTTTGAAGACGAATATACTGCCTTTAAGACCTATGCAAAGCTGTATCCGGATAACTGTACGCTTCTTGTCGATACCTATGACACGCTGAAATCAGGCGTGCCGAACGCAATCCGTGTATTTCAGGAATTCAAGGATGCAGGCACACCCTTGAAAAAATACGGCATCCGTCTCGACAGCGGCGACTTAGCATACCTTTCTAAGGAGGCAAGAAAGATGCTCGACGAAGCCGGATTTCCCGATGCTTCTATCTGCGCCTCAAACGACCTGGACGAATATCTTCTGCATGACTTAAAGGTACAGGGTGCTGCCATCAATTCCTGGGGGGTCGGCACGAATCTGATCACCTCTAAAGACTGTCCGTCTTTTGGCGGGGTCTATAAGCTGGCAGCCATTATGGACGAGAACGGTGCCTTTGTCCCGAAGATAAAGATTTCTGAAAATACAGAAAAGATTACAAATCCGGGCAATAAAACCATCTACCGCATTTACGATAAGGAGACCGGGAAGATGAAAGCAGACTTGATCTGCTTTGCAGGTGAAGAATACGATACCTCTGAAGATCTTCTTCTTTTCGATCCTATCGATACGTGGAAAAAGACGAAGCTTCCCGGCGGCTCCTACACCATGAGGGAGATTATGGTCCCGATCTTCCGCAAAGGCGAATGTATCTACCGCTCTCCTTCTGTTTCGGAGATTGCAGCGTACTGCAGGGAGGAAAAGGATACTTTATGGGATGAGACTAAGCGTCTTTTTTACCCTCACAGAGTCCATGTAGATTTGTCAAGAAAGCTTTATGATGTGAAAAAATCCTTACTTGATCAGATAAATAAACCAGACTAAAAGGAGAACAGAGATGAAAAATCTTACTCTGGAAAATATTACAAAAGCCTGCCGCGGCACTTATCACGGCGACCCTTCGCGGCTGTCACTGGAAGCCGAAGGTGTCGTCATTGACAGCCGAAAAGTAGAAAAGAACTATCTATTTGTAGCCATTGACGGCGAAAAAGTCAATGCTCATAAGTTTATCCCGGACACCGTTGAAAAAGGTGCGCTGTGTGTCGTCTCCCATGAAGATTTAGGTGAGACAGATTATCCGTATATCCTTGTGGAATCTACAGGGCAGGCGCTTCTCGATATCGCCAAGCTCTACCGGGATTCCTTTGATGTGAAGGTAGTGGGGATTACCGGAAGTGCAGGCAAGACCAGCACCAAGGAGATGATCGCCTCTGTCCTTGCCCAGAAATACAACGTACACAAAACTCTCGGCAACTTTAACAATGAATGGGGTCTTCCGATTACCATCTTCGAGATGAATGAGTCACATGAGATTGCCATTCTTGAGATGGGAGTTAATCATTTCGGCGAGATGCGCCGGCTTTCTTCTGTCGCAAGCCCGGATATCTGCGTGATCACCAACATCGGTGTGGCACATCTTGAATTTTTCAAGACGAGGGAGGGCATCTTCCAGGAGAAATCCCAGATGATCCAGGACATGAAAAACGGCGGGACGATTATTTTAAACGGTGACGATGATCTGCTTGCAAGGATGGGTCCGGTAAAAGGTGTAGACCCGGTATTCTTTGGGATCAGTAATGAATGTGAGTTTTACGCCTCGGACCTTAAGTCTGCCGGGCTTAAAGGAACCAGTTGTATCCTCCATCTTCCCTCGGGGGAGAGTTTCCAATGTCTTGTCCCTCTTCCGGGTATCCATATGGTATCCAATGCACTGGCCGGAGCAGCAGTCGGATATTCCCTGGGACTTACCTCAGAAGAGATCAAACGGGGAATTGAGACTCTTCCTTCCATCCCCGGGCGCAACCACATCATCTCCACCGATCGGCTTGTTATCCTGGATGATTGCTACAACGCCAATCCCATCTCTACAAATGCTGCCATCGATGTACTGACCATGGCTATCGGCCGCAAAGTCGCGGTCCTTGGAACGATGGGCGAGCTGGGGAATAACGAAGAGCAGCTCCACTTCGACACCGGCGCTTACGCCGCCAAACAGGGCATCGACCTTGTGTGCGGAATCGGGAGGTTAGGAAAGGCGATTGCTGAGGGTGCTTCTGGTTTTGAAAAAACGGAAGCTCTTTGGTTCGAGACAAAAGAAGATTTCCTCTCCGCTATGAAGGATATCATCCATGAAGGGGACAATGTACTGGTCAAAGCTTCCCACGGGATGAACTTCCCGGAGCTTGTAGAAGCGTTAAAGAATCTGTAGACTAAAAATACACCGGACTTACCTGTTCTTTACAGGAAAATCCGGTGTATATATTTTGATTATTCTCTCTCACTGTAGTGATGCGCTTCCTCAAGCATCATATCTTTTACTTTCATCAGACGAATCTGTGAGCTTCTCTCATTCTCGTCCAGTTTCATCGTAATATACTTGATTGTTGCCTGAGCATCCGGAATCGTCACATGCTCCAGCGCATTTACACGGCGTCTTGTCTTCTCAATCTCCGCCGCCATAAGCTGGCACGCTTTTTCCGTCTCCGCAAGTCTTAACATATCCGGCAGGATATCTGCCAATGACTTTACCGCACCGTCAAGGTCGCTGGATGTAAACGCAAATCCATAAGAATAGATATCATTCACATCCGCGGTCCTTGTCGTCGTATTAAAAACCGGGATATTAACACTCATGACATTCTTCTGTCCTGCCTCAAGGTTAACCTCCTGTTTCGGTGCCATCAATGCCGTATTCAGCGTAGCTTCATCCATTCCGGCTTTCGCTATGACAAAATTCTTGTTCGCAGAGAGGATTCCGGCTTCTACCTTCTGGCGCAACGCCATATTCTCCTTAACCAACTCTAAGAACTGACGCATCAGCTCGTCACGCTTATCCTTAAGGAGCTTATGCCCTCTTCTGGCAGTGACAAGCTTTCTCTTCGTCTTGGTCAGCTCCATACGGGTAGGAGTAATCTGTTTAGATGCCATCCCTTAACCTCCTTACTGCTTTCCGTAGTATTCATCTAAGAACTTGTCGTCGATACGTTTAAGCTCTGCTCTCGGCAGCATGGAAAGAAGTTTCCATCCGATGGAAAGCGTCTCCTCGATGGAGCGGTCATTGGTATAGCCCTGGGATACATATTCTTTCTCAAAGGCCTCCGCAAACTCTGCGTACTTAAGGTCAATCTCTGTCAGAGCCGCCTCGCCAAGGATTGTCATAAGCTCTTTCGCGTCTTTTCCGCGGGAGTAAGCCGCAAACAACTGGTTCATGGTGTTGGCATGGTCTGCCCTTGTCTTGCCCTCTCCGATACCTTTATCTTTCAGACGGGAAAGTGACGGCAGTACGTCGATTGGCGGTTGCAGGCCCTTTCGGTACAGCTCACGGCTTAAGATTACCTGTCCCTCGGTAATGTATCCGGTAAGGTCAGGAATCGGATGAGTCTTATCATCCTCCGGCATGGTCAGAATCGGGATCATGGTGATACTTCCGTTCTTTCCTCTCTGACGTCCGGCTCTCTCATACATCGTCGCAAGGTCCGTATACATATATCCGGGATAACCGCGTCGTCCCGGAACTTCCTTCTTCGCTGCGGAAATCTCGCGGAGCGCGTCTGCGTAGTTGGTAATATCGGTAAGGATTACAAGTACATGCATATCCTTCTCAAATGCAAGATACTCTGCTGCGGTAAGCGCCATACGAGGTGTAGAAATACGCTCTACCGCCGGGTCATTCGCCAGGTTGATGAACAGTACCGTCCTGTCAATCGCTCCCGTCTCCTTAAAGGACTCGATAAAATAGTTGGACTCCTCGAAGGTAATACCCATGGCCGCAAATACAACGGCGAAGTTCTCATCCGTTCCGCGTACCTTTGCCTGTCTTGCAATCTGCGCCGCAAGCTGTGAGTGAGGCAGACCGGAACAGGAAAAGATTGGCAGTTTCTGCCCGCGGACCAGCGTATTCAGCCCGTCAATGGCAGATACGCCTGTCTGGATAAACTCCTCAGGGTAAACCCTTGCCGCCGGGTTCATCGGCAGACCGTTAATATCTCTTCTCTCCTCCGGAAGTATCTCCGGCCCATCGTCAATCGGGCGTCCAAGTCCGTCGAAGACACGGCCGAGCATATCGCCGGATACGCCAAGCTCCATGCTCCGTCCAAGGAAACGCACTTTGCTGTTGCTTAAGTTAATACCTGCTGCATTTTCATAGAGCTGCACGACTACGTCGCTGCCGTCTACCTCAAGTACCTTGCAGCGGCGTCTCTCCCCGTTAGCAAGCTCAATCTCTCCAAGTTCATCAAATGCGACGCCTTCTACACCCTTTACCATCATCAGCGGTCCGGCAACTTCCTGTATGGTTCTGTATTCTTTTGGCATTAGAAGTCCTCCTTCCCGAATGTATTGGCAATCTCTGCGCCTAATTCATTCATGATCTTTTCATACTCTGTCTCAATATTCTCGGTAGTTGTATATTTGTAACGTCCGATTCTCTCTCTTACATTCATCACAAGCAGTTCCTTCATGGACGCGCCCTTATTTAAAGCCTCTGTCGCCTGCTCGTAGAAGGCAAGTACCAGTTTCATCATCAGATACTGCTTTCTGAGCGGTGTGTAGGTGTCTACTTCGTGGAAAGAGTTCTGGTGCAGGAAGTCCTCACGGATGGACCTTGCCGCCTCCATCTTCAGGCGGTCGCCCGGTGAAAGCGCATCCATACCTACCATCTGCACGATTTCTTCCAGAGCTGCCTCCTCAGTCAGAAGGCTCATCATCTTCTGGCGGTCTTCCATCCAGTCCTCTGCAACGGTTCCGTTGAACCAGTCATGCATATTGTCAAGATACAGAGAGTAGCTGGTCAGCCAGTTGATGGCCGGGAAGTGCCTCTTGTATGCAAGTGCCGCATCCAGTCCCCAAAACACCTTAACGATACGAAGCGTCGCCTGGGATACCGGCTCGGAAGTATCGCCGCCCGGAGGAGATACGGCTCCGATTACGGAAAGCGCACCCTCTCTTCCTTCTTTTCCGAGGGAGATTACGCGTCCTGCCCTCTCATAGAACTCCGCAAGACGGGAACCGAGGTAAGCCGGGTAACCTTCCTCACCTGGCATCTCCTCGAGACGTCCGGACATCTCACGCAGCGCCTCCGCCCAACGGGACGTAGAGTCTGCCATCAGTGCCACGGAATACCCCATATCACGGAAATACTCTGCAATCGTAATACCTGTATAGATAGATGCCTCACGGGCTGCGAAAGGCATATCCGATGTGTTGGCAATCAGAACGGTTCTTTCCATAAGAGAACGGCCTGTCTTCGGGTCTTTAAGTTCCGGGAACTCATTAAGAACGTCCGTCATCTCATTTCCACGCTCGCCGCATCCGATATATACAACGATGTCGGCTTCCGCCCATTTCGCAAGCTGATGCTGGATAACCGTCTTTCCGCTTCCGAATGGTCCCGGAACGGCTGCAACACCGCCCTTTGCAATCGGGAAGAATGTGTCAACGACACGCTGTCCTGTTACAAGCGGAGCGTCAAGAGGCAGTTTTTTCACATACGGACGGCCTTTACGGACCGGCCATTTCTGCATCATGGAAATCTCTTTATCGCCGTCTTTTGTCGTGATTACCGCAACCGTTTCCTCCACGGTAAACTCACCTGACTTAATCTCTTTTACGGTACCCTCTACTCCGTAAGGCACCATAATCTTCTGTGTGACAACCGCAGTCTCCTGGACAGTGCCAAGGACATCGCCTGGCTCCACGTCTTCCCCTGCTTTTGCCACCGGGACAAACTCCCACTTCTTATCTCTTTTAAGGGAAGCAACCTCAACACCGCGCTGTAAGTTGTTTCCGGAAACTTTCATAATGTCATCGAGCGGACGCTGGATACCATCGTAAATGCTGGTGATAAGCCCAGGTCCAAGTTCAACGGACATCGGCGCGCCTGTAGACTCTACCGGCTCCCCGGGGCCAAGGCCCGACGTCTCCTCATATACCTGGATGGATGCCTCGTCTCCGTGCATCTCGATGATCTCTCCGATCAGACGCTGTTTACTAACACGTACAACGTCAGACATATTGGCATCACGCATACCTGACGCGATGACCAAAGGTCCTGCTACTTTTTTAATCGTACCTGTACTATTCATTTGGACGAATAAACCTCCTTACTGGTTACTGAATAAGATATCGGAACCAACCGCAACCTCAACCGACTTCTTAACCCCCAAAATCCCGGCTCCCGTATTGCCCGAGATACCTGGAATCTGGATGATTGCCGGCATAAGCTGCTCCTGATACCTTGAAATCTCATGTTTAAGCTCTGCCGCCCAGGCCTCTGTAATATAGATAATGCCGTATCCGCCGCCTGCAAGCTTTGTGAGCGTCTCTGTAGCTTCTTCGTGGGTATTTACCGGAAACGTGTCAAGACCCAGCGTAGCAAAGCCGTAGATACTGTCGTAATCGCCCAATACTGCAATCTTATACATACATCTCCCTTACCCTTTCCCGGATGGAATCATCCGGCAGTTCGTTAAGCTTGCCGGAAAGTATGATCCGCACCGTTTTGATTTCATTCTGTCTTGCAATTACATAGGCAATCACAGGCCCGATTGTAAATGCATTGTATTTCTGGGGACTGATGGTCTGGATGATGCGGTTGTCGCACCACCGCTCAAATGCGGACGGCGAGGTACGAAGTGCCTCCGCCCCTTTTGCATATGCAGTCCCGAGCAGATATTCACTGATCGCATCCGCTCCGGCAAGTGCCGCTTTTGAAAGCTGATCTACGCTGACACTTGCGCACTCAGCCATTGCCCGCTTCATAAATTCAATTGATTTTGCGGTTTTCTGTGACCTGACGGCAATCTTGATATCGGCCACTGCCACCGTGGATTCGGCATAATCCCGGATGATCGGCACATCCGATGCCTTACCCGCCTGGTAGATCGCATCAAGCGCTGCCTTGTCAATGATCACATCGCACAACTGACCGTCTCTTGTGTGAAGAAGTGTCTCATATGCCTCCTGAGCCGCACCCTGCATGTGTGCGGGAAGCTTTCCGAAGTCACGCTCTTTTATGATCTCAAGCATGACACTGCCCGGAATGGACACATCTTCATAAAAAATGTGCCTGTTCTTTTCCTCCGTACACACTTCCTTGATTGCAGCTTTAAGGTTATGATAAAGTTTTGGATAGGAAAGAACGTCAAAATTCTTCATATCTATCGAAAGCTCTTTCACAACCTCCCAGATCTTTTCTTCCTCTCTGGTCAGTATTGCTTCTGCATTACCTGATGTCTCACTGTCTCCCCAGCCCTTCTCTTCCAGAAACTGCAGGCACTGCTCATAACTCTGGCATGCAATAAGCTGGTCTATGGTGCTGCCGGAAAACAAGGAAACTTCCAAAGCCCGTATGCGTGCAACCGCGTAAGTATACTGTTCACTCATGTAACTCCTCCTACTTTGCACTATGAAAATAATATACGATAAACTTTGTCAGATAACTCATCTCTCTTTGCATCAAACATTGCCCTTAATGTACAGTTCTCTTCAATACCGCCATAGGCAAGGATGAATCCATTCTCAATGTTTCTGCCCTCTTTGGATATCTTAAGGCTTCCGCCTTTTTTCTTTGCAGCCTCTTCTACTTTGCCCGCAAATCCCTCAGGCAACTTGGAAAGGTCAGCAGGCGAAAAGAAGATCTCTCCCTCCTGCGGCTCAGCATATTTATCGAGCATCTTAAGGAGCGTAGCAAAATATTCATTCTTCTCCATACTCTCTACGGAACTGTATGCCTTGTCTAAAACCGCAGCGATCATCTCCTGCTTTGCAGCAAGGATCTTCGTCCTTCTCTGCAGATCATTAGAAGACACCACGCGCTCCTTATAACTGGCAACTGCCCGCTCAGATTTCGCTGCAAAGCTGCTCTTACACTTTTCCGCCTCTGCTTTCGCCTCTGCAAGAATTCCTTCAGCCTCCGAGCGCGCCGCAGAAAGCTTCTTCTCGGCTGCGTCTCTGGCCTCATCCAATATCTGGCTTTTCATCTTTTCTAATCCAGTCATGGTCTTGCTCTCCTTATTAAATCTTAGTGAGGTTCTTTTGAACCTTAGTTTAATATGCTCCTATTCTTAAATCTGTACTGCATTTACAGCCAGAATAGAGATCAGAAGCGCCAGGATCGCATATGTCTCAACCATTGCCGGGAAAAGCATAGCTTTACCGAACTGATCCGGCTTCTTAGCTACGATACCGATTGATGCTGCGGATGTCATTCCCTGATATTTACCGGAGATAAGTCCTACGATACCGATTGGCATACAAGCTGCAAGGATAAGAAGTCCTGTCTGCGGATCTAATGTTGCAGCGCCGCCGCCTAAGAGACCAACCTTGGATAATGTGATGAATCCAACAAGCAGACCATAGATTCCCTGTGTACCGGGAAGAAGCTGCATGATAAGTACCTTTGCGAATTTGCTCGGGTCCTCTGTTACAACTCCGGCTGCTGCCTGTCCGGCAATACCTACACCAATCGCTGAGCCTGCTCCTGCAAGAAATACAGCTACTGCTGCGCCAAGTAACGCATAAACAAGTCCTAAATTACTCCAAATACTCATGATAAAGTTTCCTCCTTAATATCTACATATTTTGTATCTGATTTGAATGGTTCAAAAGGTTTTCCTCCGCCTTCATAGAATTTACCGAAAAACTCTACAAACTGAAGACGGTTAGTATGAACGTACGCACCAAGCAGGTTGATTGCCAGATTCAGCGTATGCCCTACGATAAATACAATTAAAAATCCAATGATTCCCACAATGCCCTTTCCGAACATGCTCCCCATCTGGTTGACAACAGATGCGATAACTCCCGTTGCAAGGCCAAGAGCCAGGAGTCGTGAGTAGGAAAGCACATCACTGAGCCATCCTGTGATGTTATAGACATCATATGCTCCAAGCGCGATCCGAAGCGCCGGATTCTTATTCTCTCTTCCCGACATCAGCACAAGGCCGACAACACCGATGATCGCCAGGGCTTTCGCCAGCATGTTAAGGAACGGCGGAAATGTAATCTTAGCCTGCGCAATAGATGCAAAGATATCTGTCGGTATCAGCATCAAAAGCAAGCCGATAAGGAACGCATACCACAAAACAACATCGCAGAAGAAGTCAAGGGGTTTACCATCCTTAAGAAGCATATAACCCTTGATCCCAAGTCCCACAAACAGGTGGACAACTCCGAATGCCAGTGAATATACCAACAGCCTCATCGGGTCATTCAGCGGTATAAACCAAAGTGCAGGCACGGTAACCGTCTTCCCGAAAAATGTACCCGATACGATATCTACCACATTGCCGAAATATCCGCCGAACAAGACTCCCCACACAAGCGTAGAGATACCGCAGAACATGAACATCTTAATAGACTTATACATGCCCGCCCCCATCCTCGGGTACTTCTTAAGCACGACAAAACATGCAACAGCGATGATCGCACCATATGCAGCGTCGGATAACATCATTCCGAAGAAGAACACATAGAAGAAAGACATGATCGTCGTCGGATCAAACTCTCCTTTATGCGGCAGTCCATAAGACTCAAGAACACCTTCCATACTGGAAGAAAATCCATTATTCTTTAAGATTGTCGGCGGTTCTTCATCTTCTTTTAAATCTTCAACATCAATGACACAGTCATAAACTTCACCAATAGCCTTTTTTACTGCATCTACGGCCTTTACAGGAATATAGCCGCTCACAACAAAGGTTCTCTGGGATTGTGGAAGAGTTCCGAGGATCTCATACTTGGCTGCCCTCATGCGGAAGTAATCGCCTATAATCTTCAAATCCTCCCTACACGAAGTAAGCGTGCGAATCTCTTCCTCTTTGTTTGAAATCTCATTATTCAGTTTTTTAATCTCTGCTTCAAGGTCTGCCTTCTTCTCGGCGGGCTTCTTATCCACAACCTGTGAAGGTCTTGCAAACCCTGCTGCCCTAAGCGCTTCCTCTACCGCTGTCTCATCTTCCCGCAGACAAAAAACAACCAGATAAGTCGCATCTTTGTCAGTCCGGATGATCTCCACATCGACGGCATCTACCGCCTGGGCATGTGTAGCAATCTTAGCGTAAACCGCATCTTGCGCCGTATCGGCGGCCATCGTTCCCAAAAGCATCGCTACTTTGTCCGTACCGGTATAATTCATCGGCACATCCAAATTAAGCCACGGACTTAACGACTCTATCTGATTAGACAATTTCAGAATATTCGCTTTGTTCTCTGCTATCTCTTTATTCAATGCAACAAGCGTATCCGCTTTTGAAATGATCGTCTCTCTCGCCGCAACTGTATTGTCGAACTTCTTCTTCCCGATCAGTGCTTTCCCTTCGAGACTTGACAGCAGTGATTGCTTCTGGGGCGCGTAAGAATCAAGAATCGCCAGCGCATTCTCAGAAAGCTGCGCTTTCTTTTCGAATCCAACTCTGGCATTCTGCGTATCCATCTTTTCAAATCCGTCATCCCCATCGGCAATCTGGTTCATCTCTATGACACCCATAGACTGAAGATTTTCTAAGATGGCCTTACGGTCTCGCTTTAGTGCGCAGATACTAATTCTTTGCATCTGCAATACTGCCATAGCCGTATCCCTCCTTTACCTTATTCTAAATTAATTCTGCAATCACAGAAGCTATTGCCTCTTCTTCCTTTAAGCTTGCAGTCTCTTTCAGGGTCGCAATCTCTGTATCTACTTTAGCCATAGCGTCAGAAATAGCCTTCTCCCCGATCTCTTTAGCTGCTTTCATGTCGGCATCTGCTTTTGCTTTTGCATCTGCTTCAGCCTGTTGTCTCAACTCTCCTGCACTTGCAGCAGCTTTTTCAAGGATTTCGGTACTTTCCAGGGCTGCTTCTTTGATGATCTTTTCAGCCTCCGTCTCCGTCTCCTTGATGGTTTTAATGGTCTCTTCTACCATCGGCTCACCACCCCTCTCTTTCACCTAAAACCTTTCCTGCATGTTTGATTATAATATTATTTTATCCGAAAGTCTACCAATTTATTGTAATTTTACACTTTTATGCCGTGTATTGTATTTAAAAATATACAAAATACCTAAAACCAGCACTTAACTCTCTCTTTCGCTCCACGAAAGACGGTGAAGACTCCCTTCCCGCTCCATGCCTGCAAATCCATTCTGTCTAAGCGCCTCATACAGGACAATTGCCGCCGAGTTCCCTAAGTTCAGTGAACGGATCTGTCCCGCCATAGGAATACGTATACACTCTTCCTTATGATTGACCAGTATCTCCTCCGGTATTCCTGCACTTTCCTTCCCAAACATAATATAACAGTCCGGCTCATAGAACACCTCAGTATAGACCTGCTTAGCCTTCGTCGTTGCCATATAGATCTTTGCCCCGGGATTCTTCTCGAGGAAATCCTTGTAATCAATGTATGTCGTAACGTCAAGCTGGTGCCAGTAATCCATCCCGGCGCGCTTTAAGCTTTTCTCATCCAGCCGGAACCCAAGAGGCTCAATAAGATGCAGCCTTGCGCCCGCCGCCGCACAGGTACGCCCGATATTTCCCGTGTTCGCCGGTATCTCCGGCTCTAAAAGAACAATATTTATCATATCCTATCCCTCCAAAAGATGTATCTTCCATATCTCATCCGGAGACGGACGGTCAATACAGCGCACATCCTCCCCATTTTTTATTGTCTTTCCCTTTCCCTCCGATGTCTTCCCGATCACCGACGCCATAATGCCTTCTCCAAGAAGTGCTTCTCTTAGCTTTTCCCCTTCTTTTGTCACAAATAAAAAACTGCCTGCCGAAGTAAGCTGATAGGGATTCAGACGGAAATATTCACATACCTCTACCGTCTCCTGCAAGATAGAGAACTGCTTCATATCAGCCTCTATACCTGTATTTAATTCCTGAGATATCCCCCACAGAGCCGCAAAAAGACCGCCCTGTGTAATCTGACACAAAGAAGCCGCACCGATGTCCTTTGCAATACTTATCTCCCTGTCGGCATATAAATCCTTCTCATATGAAAGAATCTGCCTGATAAATGCGGGTGTAAACCTCTCTGTCAGCGTATCCATCTTCTCTCGGACAACTTGAAGCATTCCATCCATGCCTATCCATTTGCTCAAGACAATATCTGCCCCCGCATAGCTTTCCTGCTCAGACATTCTCCAAACTCCGCCCTCACTGCCCGCATATCCCCTGATGTTTTCGGATACCCCGGCAATACCGTTCACTGTGACCGAAGGTACTGCGATCAGCGGATTTTCAAAAATCCGGGTTTCCAGAACGCGGATACCTCTTCTTAAACATTCTTTTCTAATTACCTTTTCCATCTTATAAATGCGGGATTTATCCGAATGGGGCGGGTAAGTAATATCTATCCCCGCCCCGGCATTAAGAACACCTGATACCGTCAAAGAATTGACGACTGATACAAGTGCATGGATACCTATATTTTCCGACCATCCATACACGGTCGCTGTCTCACTGATAACCTGCCCACTGTCTGACATTAATCTCATAACTTCCTTTTACTCCATCGCTCTCGCTTTACTGATCGCCTCATTGATCTTAGTGCCGTCCTGGGTGGCAATCGCACCGCTCACAACACCGGATGCCCTTCCATTGTCCGATGCTGTCCCAACCATAATAATCTCATCAGACTTCTGGTACGTACTGTTGTTGATCACGTCACGGCTGACTTCTTTTCCGTCTTGTTTGACGACCTTCCACAATCTGGCCGTTTTGCCTGTATGCGGACTGCCCTCATATTTCATAGAGCCTAATGACGCTTCCGGATCTTCCTTATATGTCCTCCCATATTCTTCCGTATCCGTCACTTCACTTTCATACTCTACAGTTCTTCCTTTTTTACGCGTATCTTTTCCATAGATTGTAAATTTGAGCTGTCCGTCATCATCAATTCCGCCTTCTATGTAGACCGGTGTGTCATAACTGTTCTTAAACTTAAAGTCCTTGACATCGCCGGCAATTGCCGCGTCCCTCGACGGATCAATGTAGGCCACCAGCATAGAGTGCGGGTATCGCTCAGTAACCTCAAGCTCCGCAAACAGTACCGCATTGTACAATGTGGTAGACACCTGACAAATCCCTCCGCCGTAAGTCTCTACTACCTGTCCATTCTCATAGGAGCCTGCCGCCACATAGCCGTGCTCTTTATCGTAAGGAGCCGTCGCATCATGTACAGAGATCTCTTCCCCCGGTGCTAATACCGTGCCGTCAAGCTTCTCCACTCCTGTCTTAAGATTCTGAAGCCTCTCACCGCCCCCGGCATCGGTAGAATAAGAGCCCAGCTCATCTTTCACCGTCTTAAGGTCACCGGCCTTTACCTTAGGCTTCTCAACTCTCTGTACCATCTTGATCGAAAAATCCTTTCGATCCCATCCGTTGTTCAAATGGCTTGAGATGGCCGCAGCAGATTTATCTATATCTATCGTTTTTCCCTGCTTTTCTTCAATTATTTTAAATTCTTTTCCATCTCGCTCCATTGTAGCATTCTGTGCATGGTCCGTCAGCGGAACAATCCGCTCATCCATAACCTTTTTTACTTGCTTTTTATTGAGAGTATAATTCTCCTTAAAGACCTTCTTTTCTCCGAAAAGCTTTTTAAGCTGCCAGAACCTCTGCCACAGACTGCCCGCTTTCCCATAATTAAATGCTGTGTTGATCTGTCTCTTCAGATCTTTGTAATGCAATCCCAGCTCCTCTAATGTGGCAGTTTCCTCTTTCTCTCCCACCTGCATCACTACCGACGCCTGCCTGCCGGAAGCCAGATACTTCTCCATCGTCTTTTCCGCTTCTTTTTTTGTCATCCCGGACACATCAAATGAACCGATAAAAATATTCTTACAAAACCTATCTGTCGGATACTTCGAAACGAAGCTCTGAAAAAACATATAGAAAACTGTCAAAACCAAAATAGAGCAAAACAACAAGAGGCCAAAAAGAACTTGCATCCTTCTGCGTCTCTGAACTCTCCTTCTTCTGCTCCGCCTTTTCCTGGAACTGCTGTTGTGCCGCCTTTGTTCCATATCCCTTTCTCATTCCTTCTGTCTGTAATTACTCTGTGCTTATCCTAAAATCGGCAGGATAGTTGTCGCAACCATCGCCACTATAACCACCATAACTACAATCGCTATAATCCGTCTTGTCTTTTTGTCATTAAAATTCATAGCCTTACCATCTCCTAAAAATATATTTACCATTTTATACCCTTTAAACGCTTATTACAATGACGCAATTCTTAATAATATTTAAAATATATTACAATATCTTTGCTCTAAATGATGATCTCGCAAGTGCACGCCTCATAATTTATCGGATTCCGGTGCATATAGTCAAACAGCACCGTTTTTTTAAGTATCGGAAAATATTCTAAATGAGTCATCTTGCGCATCTGATTTTTATCATAGTCCGTATATCCTGACAGATATCTGTGTGCTGTCGCTTCTTCTTCATAAAACTGCCGTATTTTTTCTTTCCCAAGCGCATTTTCTCCTGCAAATGCCGGACGTGTCTTGGCATTCTCTCTCAAGTAATAATCATACACCAAAAGCTCTTTGAAAAGCTCTGTCTGCTCACAATTATTTTTTACAAAATCAAGCAGGATCTCATACCGGGCACTTCTTTTATGCTGAATATAACAAAGTCCATTGTCCTTATAATACTTCCACAGATTTTCGAACATACAAAACGGAGAGGAAGTCATCTTTTCCAATGCAGCCAATGTGTGCTCAAACTGCCTGCTGTTATAGTAAACCTCCACCATCTCTTCAATGCCCTTAAGCTTCTGTACCTCTCCGTAAGAGAGCCACTTTGTGTACAGCACTTCATAGGGAGGCTCGCTTTTGCATACCAGGCCATACTCTTCCTTCCTTTTTTCCATGTAAGATCCCTTTAAAACTTTCAAAAACCCTAGCTGAAGCTGGTGTGGTTTTAAAGCATAGACATCATCAAAGGATTTAGAAAAGCTTTTTATATCTTCAAAAGGAAGACCCGCGATCAAGTCCAAATGCTGATGGACATTTCCCATATCCTGCAAGATCGCAGTAACCTGTGAAACCTTTTTGAAATCCATGGTCCTCTTGATTTCCCGTATAGTTTTTTCATTGGTAGACTGCACACCAATCTCCAACTGTATCAGTCCCGGACGCATCGTACTTATCAATGCAAGCTCCTCTTCATTCAGCAGATCAGCTGCTATCTCAAAATGAAAATTTGTAATTCCATTGTCATGTTCTGCAATAAATTTCCAGATCTCCATAGCATGGCTATGACTGCAGTTAAAAGTCCGGTCAACAAACTTCACTTGCGGCACTTTTTGCTCTAAAAAAACGCCAAGCTCCTGCTTTACCAGCGAAAGACTTCTGAATCTCAGTCTCTTATCAATAGATGAAAGGCAATAGCTGCAAGAAAAGGGGCATCCCCTGCTTGTCTCATAATAGATGATCTTATGCTCAAATCCTTTCATATCCTGATAGATAAACGGAACCTCATCCAAATCCATCGGCTCTCTCCATGGATTTTCACAGATTGTCCCATCCTCACTCCGGTATGTAATGCCGGCAATGTCTTTAAGCTTCCAGCCCTCACACAGCTCAGCAAAGGTAAGCTCTCCCTCTCCCCGCATCACACCTTTCACTGCCGGAAGTGTCTCAAGGACATCCTCGGCATCATAAGATACTTCCGGACCTCCAAGCCAGAACGCCGTGCCCGGGCAGACCTTTCCAAGCTCACGCACAACGGCCCTCACATAGTCAATATTCCAGATATAACAAGAAAAGCATACCATATCCGCTGCTTTTTCGTAGATATCTCTTAAGATATCATCCTTTTGCTGATTGATGGTATATTCTGCAACTTCAATCTCAAGACCCTTTCTGCGCACATTTTTCTCAGCATATGCGCGCAGGGTATGTACCGCGAGATTGGAATGTATGTATTTGGCATTGATAGCGGCAAGTAATATCTTCATATACTAAAGCTTCCTTTCCATTTCTATCCTTTTCTGAAAAATGAGGGAGCATTACTGCTCCCTACGAGTTTAAAATCTTCCCCTATCTGGCAGGAACTCTCATTACTCTTCACCACACCTCAGGACATTTGGACTATGACCATGATAATTGCAATTCTCTTTTATTAGTTACACAATCTGTCTGTGGGTTTTCTGTCTCTTTTCTGTTCGTAAATAACTGCCTCTTAGATAGTTCCGAACGCCCAAAATACGGCATTTTCAAGCACTTTGTCAGTTACGTGTCAGTTATCCAAACACTTTTATATATTCCCACAGTGTTTTCATTATACCGCATCCTTGATTTTTTTACTACCTTTTCCGGAATTTTACAACTGTTCAAACTGGACGTGTTCAGACTGCCCGGAGAGATAGAGGTCGTCAATCGTCCTCACCATCTTCTTTCCGCCTACCGTGTGAATCTCTTTCACATAATAGGACTGCCCCCGTACCTGGACTTTTTCTCGGATAACCGTACAATGGCTTTTCTCTTGACTGCTGCTCCCATTGTTCAGCCCTTTTAATTAGTTTTTTCTTTTCCGTCTCTTTTCACCTCCTTTTTCTTGTCCTGCTGCCCGCCTCCGCAGTATAATGAATGTGCGACCATCTTATAACTGACAGGAGGTGAAACAACATGGATGATTACAAAAAATTATTTACAGAAATCAGCGACGAAAATGTGAAAAATGCTTTAATCGAACAGAAGAAAAGAGAACGCCATCAAGAACGTTTTAACTATTTCAACTGTGTACTTTCAGTCATCGCAATCATCATTTCTCTTATTGCTCTATTTAAGTAGCAGCGCAATAGTGGAAATAAGGATTGCTAATGTAGAACAAACCGCTATGAATATCTGAACTTTGGATGTTCTCAGCGGTTTTTTTCCTGCCTCCTTTTCTAATTCCTCAAATGCGTCAAATCTCTTTGCTGCTGCATATGCTGAATATGCGACGATTGCTCTTTCGTCCATGTTCAAATGCAACTTCTCAAATGTTTCACACAATCTTTCCGATGCCTCCGTTATCTTCCCCCTGTTTATCCCATTCATTTTTTCACCTCCTCCCGTTCCGTATATTGACATTATAGTCACTGTAATTTACTTTGTCAATTCATTTTTGTCACTTTACGAAACTTTTTTGTTGATTTTTTTTTAATTGCGTGCTATTCTATCCACATGAACGGAGGTGAAATTGTATGACGCAAGGTGAACGTGTTAAAAAAATTCGGAAAACTCTAGGTTTCACCCTTGAACAATTTGGAGAAAAAGTCGGTGTCACAAAACAAACTGTCAGCCGTATCGAAAACGGTATAAACAATGTTACCGACCAAATGACAAAATCCATTTGTCGAGAATTTAATGTTGATTACATATGGTTGACAACCGGAGAGGGAAAAATGTTCGTCGAGAATGACGATGAATTTCGCAAAAAAATAGACCGCATTATGGCAAGTGAAGATGATACCCGGAAAATTCTTTTTAAATCTTTGGTTGACGCAAGCGATGATGATATTGCTACAATTAAGAAATTCATAAAAAATACTGCAGCACTTTTTGACGATAAAAAGGAAAAGACTGACAGCCTTTCCGACTGACAGTCTCATTCCGTAGTGTAAAGATACAAAACAAATTCATATATCCTCTTGAGGATTTTTTCACTATGTATCTTTCCGACTATTTCGATGATAGCCTTTTTGTACTTCAAGGGAAACACCACCTCCCTTTCCGATACACATTGTATCACAGATTTCCATGATTGTGGAAATCCCCCGCCATATTTCCATGATTATGGAAATCGTCTCTCCTGCTGCCGACATCCGGCGGGCGATGTGGTACAATTATTTGTATTCGGATTCAAACAGGTCGGTGATTTTGTCATCAAGTGCAATCGCTATCATTTCAAGCTGAAATAATGTCGGCGACACCTTACCGTTTTCGATGTTGTTGAGCGTACTTTTTCCGATTCCGGATTTTTCCGCCAACTTCATCAATGTGAACCCCTTTGAGGTTCTCATTTCCCATAAAAGAACTTTCATCCTGCTCACCTCCTTTCACAAGGAAGTTTACAGGTGACAAAATTCTTTCACAGAAAGAGAGGTGTTTCATATAGCACACATTATTGATAAAAATGCACTAATTCAACATAAAGAAAAAGCTTTGAAAACATTTGGCAAATATATAGACACTCTGATTTCCTCCGAAAATTTTATGCAACAAGGAAAAGCTGATAAACTCTCTTACTGGATGGAGGACTGGACAACCTTTCTCTCATTTGAACCGCATTTTAATCCGTCAAGTCTTAGGAGATACAAAAGAGGAGAGATTGTAAAAATTCATCTTGGATTCAATGTAGGTAGTGAAGAGGGCGGATTGCATTATGCGGTTGTTGTTGACAAATCCAACTCTATCAATTCGCCCGTTATAACTGTTGTCCCGCTTACATCAGTCAAACCACATACCAATATAAAAAGATTGCATAGAGGCAACGTATTTCTTGGGAACGAACTTTTTATACATTTGAGTTCTAAAATTTCTACTTTAGACCGTAGAATTGAGGAGGACATCGCCGAAATACAAAAAGCGGTTCCCGATTTTAAAACCGCTTTGTTGTCATCTGACAACGAACTCCGCCCAACACTTGAGCGGTTTGAACGTTTCCAAAAAGAACACGAATTACTACAAAAGACACGAAAAGAGTTCTCAAGGATGAAAACCGGAAGTATTGCTTTGGTCAATCAAATCCGGACAATCAGTAAAATCCGAATTTATGACCCAAAAACAAATTATGATGTATTAAGCGGTGTTAAACTGTCAAATGAAAAATTAGACTTAATTGATAATGAAATTATTTCACTGTATACAGGACAATGAATAATTTTCTTGACAAAATCATAGAATGAGGTATAATGATTTCTATAAAAACACAGCCCTTTACGGGCAGTATATAAGACACAGCCCTTTACGGGCAGAAATCATTTAGACCTCATAGCAATATGAGGTCTTTTTGTACATAAAAAGCGACCACTGCGCCAACAGTGACCGCCTTTGTGAAACTCCTATCTCGTGCCTCGCAAAAAGCACCGACAGAATGATTTCCAACAAGACCATTCTATCATAAAACCGTGCTTTTTGCACTGGTTTTATTTTTTATACTCATTTTTAGGATGGTGAAAATTTATGAAATTACCGAATGGTTTCGGGTCTGTTTATAAGCTGTCCGGGAATCGTCGTAACCCTTACGTCGCAAGAAAGACGCAAGGTTGGGAAATCAACCCGGAGACAGGCAAATCCAAACAATTATATACTGTTATTGGATATTACCCGACCCGCAAAGATGCATTGAACGCCCTTGCGGAGTTCAATACAAATCCTTATGATGTGAACGCTGCAAAAGTCACGTTTGAGGATGTATATGAGCGTTGGAGTGATGAACACTTTCCGACGGTCTCTCACTCAAATGTTCAAGGTTACAAGGCAGCGTGGGCGTTATGTGGGAAAATCGCCCGGATGCGTTTTGTTGACGTGAAACTAGACCACCTGCAAATGATTGTTGATGAATCCGGCAAAAATTATCCGACCTTGAGGAAATTGAAAACACTCCTCGGTCTGATATATAAATACGCCATTATTCACGAAATCATCCCAAAAGAGCGGAACATGATTGAATATCTTAACATTAAGAACGCCGGGAATCCGAACGCCTATGACCGAAAACCTTTCACAAAATCAGAGGTCAAGCGTGTTTGGGATGCACATGAATCAAATATATATTACACTGTCATCCTTATGTTGATATATTCCGGATGCCGTATCTCGGAACTGCTCGACCTAAAGAAAGAACATGTCAACCTTGAGGAACGCTATTTCAATATTGTCCAGGCGAAAACCGCAGCCGGAATCCGTGTTGTTCCGATTGCCGACAAGGTTCTCCCATTTTTTGAATACTGGTATGAACATAGCAAATGCGAATATCTCCTCTGCACCCCGGACGGCGGACATTTCATATACCGCAATTACTATGATTCGTACTGGTCGCCATTGGTTGAGGTTCTAAGCATCGACCACACGCCACACTGCACCCGGCACACCTGCATTTCAATGTTGACCGTCGCAGGTGTCGATGATAAAGTCATCAAAAAGATTGTCGGTCATAAAGGGCAGAGTGTGACGGAGGTTGTTTATACCCACTTTGAAATTGAGGAACTAATCGACGCAATCAACAAAATATAGTGAGGTGTGCCATGAATAGAACTGAATACAAGAATAATTTTTATAAAGAGCATTATGAGAGAATCAGTCTTGCAGTTCCTAAAGGGATGAAAAATATTATCAAGGCTCTCGCATCCGACAAGGGGATGTCGGTCAACTCCTATATTCAAGACTTAGTCCGGAAAGACCAGTGCGGAATGTTTGACACGATGCAGATTGCGGAAAAGAATAGAGAAATGATTTCCGGTATAAGCGGGAACATGCACGACGGATATGACATCATATTCAAAGACGGTCATTCGTGCCATTGTCGCACGAAAAAGGATGTCCGGTCATGTATCATTGAATACTGCTGCAAAAAGGGCGATTGATTCGTCCTTTTTTTATTGCGGAAAAGTGTCTTGCACAAGATTTCAAAAGTCTTGCACAAGACCACATTTCATTTGTCAGTTACGTGTTAGTTACGTGTTAGTTACCGTGAAAATTTTGTGTGATTTTGTACTATCTCATAGGAAATTCAGAGTATAAGAAAACCCCGGAAATACGCTGTTTCCGGGGAATTTCTCTCTTTTGCAATATTCGCTTGAATTATCTCTTAGAGAACTGCGGTGCTCTACGAGCTGCTTTGAGACCGTATTGCGCGAGTTTTTGAGCTGTTTTCCCTTGATACTCCGGGCTTTTCCGGCTTTCTGCCTCTCAGTTATCCGGTGTGCGGACCATAAAAAACGGCCTTTTTTCATTCAGCAATAGCCTGATGAAACGCACCATTTACTACCCCAAACAACTCCTCTGGTTTATTGTACTTCACTTTTGCATAGATGTCCATAGTTGTTTTGCTGTTTTCGTGTCCGGCAAGGTATTGGACGGTCTTTGGATCAACACCAGCATAGAGAAGATTGGTAATGTAAGTGTGCCGCAGCTGATGCGGGGTTACATCAAAGTCCAGCGTATATCTGATTTTGGGTTGATTTTTCTGGGTCATGCCCAGCGTTGGGGTAACCGTGTATTTGATGCTCTGCCCATTCACATACTTATAATAGTTCCGGGGCTTAGTGGAGCGGACAACAACATACTGCCACACTCTTTGAAACTGCGAAGCAGCCAGCGGCTCCCCTTTGCTGTCAGCAATCACATAATCTGATATGGAATTTTCTTTCGTTTCTCTCAGACAATCCACCAAACACTTCGGTATCGGAATATCCCTTTTTGCCGCCGGAGTCTTTAGCACCGTAGAAATCACGGGTCTGTTATGCTCTGTACGCCATGCCCGCCTCACCGATAGATAAGGTGTATCCTCGTCCAGAAATACACAATCCCATTGCAGTGCAAGAATTTCTTCCCGACGCAGACCGGAATACAAACCGAGCATAATAAACAAATATGGAGGAAGTCCCTTGACTGTATCCAGAAGCACGGCTACCTGCTGATCTGTCAATGCCTCCTTCTTTTTTGTCGGTTTTCCGCCTTTACCGGATATTCCCGCACAGGGATTGTGTTCAAGAATTTGGTTTCTCTCTGCCGCATAAAAAATGCACTTGAGTAGCATATTGACCTTATTGTATAAGCCTTCCGATTTCTTTGACAATGGAACAAGCGCCAGCCGAATATCGTCAGCGGTCACTTCTTCCATATACATCTCTCCCAGAGGTTTTATGATATAGTTTGTCATATCCCTCGTATAACCTCTGAGTGTAGACGCAGACACCTTTGCCGACTGCATCAGCAGCCACTTCTCTCCATACTCGGCTACTGTCGGGTGCTGCCGGTGAAAGATAATTTCTTCCACCTGCTTCCGGGCCTCTAACTGCTTCTCATACAATTCTTCACAAGTTGCGGCATACAAACTCAACTCTTTGCCATCTGCATCCGTAATCCTGGTTCTGTAATACTGGATTCCTTTCAATGTAATGGTCCCGTACTTCGGGATCTGTGTTTTCTTTTTTGCCATCTTTGATCGTCCTTTCTTGATAATGTGTAGTCTCCGTATCTACACTCTCTTTTTATCAGAAAGCCTCGATTTAATCAAAGATACGGCTGAGGTAAAACAAAGAGCGAGACATCCTTGCCTCGCTCCTGCTTCATTTCCTATTTGTTATTACTGTGCTGCATCCCAGCTTGCAAACGCACAGTTCATTGATCTGACCAGCTCATCTGGTCTGTTGTACTTAACCTTTGCATAAATGTCCATGGTAATCTTGCTGCTTTCATGGCCTGCCAGGTATTGAACCGTTTTGGGATCTACCGATGCATGAATGAGATTGGTAATGTAAGTATGCCGCAGCTGATGGGGTGTTACTTCAAAGTCCAGACTGTAAACCACTTTTCCGTTATGAGCAGCCTTTTCTCCCAAGACAGGTGTGACAGTATGCTTTACTCTTTTTCCATCTTCATACCGATAATAGCTCCGCTCCTTGACCGTCCTCGTAACAATATACTGCCAAAGTCGCTTAAACTGCGTGTAGGACAGCGGTTCGCCATCCCGGTTTGAAACCACATACTCCGAAGTCGAAGTTTCCTTTGCTGCTTTCAAACACTCAGCCAAGCAAACAGGAAGGGGGATATTTCTCTCCGCAGCCTTGGTTTTCAATTCATCCGAAATCACCGGTCTGTTATGTTCGGTGTGCCATGCCCGTCTTACCGTCAGATATGGAGTATCTGTATCCAGATATACTGAATCCCATTGCAGAGCAAGAATTTCTTCCCGGCGTAGCCCTGCATATAAACCAATCATGACAAAGACATAAGGCGGTAAATCTCGGATAGCATCCAAAAGGCACTCCACCTGTTCATCTGTCAAAGCCTGACGATCCTCTTGTGGAACACCGCCACCTTTTGTTGTCAGATAAATCGTTGGGTTGTGGTCAATAATCCTGCTTTCCATCGCTGCGCGAAAGATAGACTTATAGAGAATTACCACAGATTTATAAACCGATGCGGATTTCTTGGAAACCGGAACAAGGGCAAGCTGAATATCATCCAGGCTAACCTCTCCCATCCGTTTATCTCCCAATTCCGCTATAATATGCCGCCTGACCTTTGATGTGTAATCCGTCAAGGTAGTGGCTCGTACATGAACCGACTGCATCAGAAGCCACTTTTCACAATACTCTGCAACTGTGGGCGTTTTCCGATGAAAAGTAGCATTCTCAATCTGTTCCAACGCAAGCGTTTCTTTGTTATATAGTTCTTCAGGTGTTTTTGCGTAGATAGCTACGAGCTTACCATTCGCATCTTTGATTCTGGTCCTATAATATAGGACACCTCTTTTCATAACTGTGCCATATTGGGGAAGCATTATTTTTCTATTTGCCAATTCCTCCACCTCCTAAGAATAGTCTCCAGCGCTGTACCTTTGTTTTATCAAACATCTCTGATTCCATCAAGGATACGGACCGGCTCACAATCTTCCGTTTCGAGGCTTACGGTAAGTTGTGCTTCTCTCAACAGGCTTTGCCCTGTGCGTACATTTTGCAATATACTCCTGGAGACCTGCCGCAGTAAAATACACACAGCCATTCTGAACATACTGCACATAAGAGATCAAGCCGTTGTTACGGGCGGCATCCAGCGTTGCGATGCTGATTCCTAAGATTTTAGCAGCTTCTTTTCGTGTAATGAGTTTTTCCATAGTCCATATTCCCTCCAATCTGTCAAGGTTATCATCGTGCTTTCAAAATCACATGAATACGCTGGCAGCCGAAACTGCCAGCGCATGGTATCTGATTTTGAATAGAAAACGACCACCTAAGAAAGTAATCGCTTCCTATTTTAATGTGACTCAATTCTCGCCACATTTGCCACGCAACCCTGACGATGGGAACATAGCAGGTCTCCGCTGGCGCGGTTGTCATAACTCCGCAGCGTCGTTTTACTCGTGCGCCGCAGGGTTCCCCCCAAGTCTTTAGGAGGCCGTGAGGAAGTATCTTTAAGCCCCCGTGCAGTCCTCGCGCCGGATCTGCCACCATCCGTTTTGTGGAATCGTAGATCGCTCCAAAGCAGCTTTGTTCATCACCTCCCCGACTGCTCTATCTTCGCGGCGTTCCACACTCGCTCGTACACGGGTTATGTACCTGTTATGCTGTCTATAAAATTGTCAAAGTGCTGTTGAAGGGGGAAAACTTGTCCTTCTTATTAACTCTGACAAAAAGAGCAAAAAACGAGCGCACCAAACGAAACTTTTTCAAAAATACTTTGCCAGCTGCTTCAGACCACGCCGGATGCTGTCACGGACACGGCTTGGGTCTACATCCTCCGATGCCGCAATCTCGCTCACACGCATACCCAGGTAATACCGGGCATAGATTCGCTTAGCCTGCTTCTCCGGCAGAGCCATCATAGCGGCATAGAGCTGCTCCCGCAGCTGCTTTTCTTCCAGAAGCATTTCCGGCGTCTGGGGCTTCAGCAGGATCGCATTTTCAATGCCGTTGTCGCAGTCCAGGGAGTAGTGCGCCTTATAGCGATACATCCTCCGGTCATAAGCAGCTTCTGCACGCTCAGCGGAACGAATCGTCTCCAGCACATCTTCTGTTACTTCTACAAAGTGATCGGTTTTATAAACATCGGGATACAATTCCCGGAGATTGACTTTCTTCATTATGTACCTCCATTTCGATTCACGGGCGGTTGACGAGTGAATCGAAAGGAGGCGGGGATCGACAGCGACATACTTCGCACACCTTCCCGAAAAATCGACAGCAAAAAACGCCAACTCCCCATAACGGGAAATCGGCGCAACAAAAATACCTACTATTCTGCTGATTTAGATGGAATGATAATACTGATAGATAGTCATACTCCCCCGGAGGAGGGGCAAGACTTTTTTTAGCTGGTGTAACTCATGGCTATTGTGAATGACAAAAATTGACATGGCGGCATCCTCCTATGTGCCGCCGTACCAGATTGCAGGGTGTAGGGTCGTCGTTCTTTTAGATAGACGAAAGGAAACGGCGGCTCTGATTTTTCCAAAGCCACCGTTGCAAAGTGCATAACAATATAGTCGCTGTACGATGGCTTTTTTTCTTTTGCCATCGTGCGGCAACTTTTTCACTTTTCTTTTATTTTAACAGGCAATCCTCACAGAAATGTCACGGGCATACGCCATTTCGACAAAATAACAAGCTGAAATCTCACCAATCTGTGAGATTTCAAATTTTTTGAGGAAAGCCGAGAGGAAATGCCTCCTCCCGGCTTTCAATAGGTTTATGATTATTTATTGTAGCAATCTCTGCCGTTACTCCGAAGTCCTCAGCCGTTCCACCACAGTTCCCTTGTTAAAGAAGTGGAGAACGATCAGCGGAATGACCGCAGCCAGCAGCAGATAAAGCACACCAATGACCAGAACAGGAACCAATGTAATGTTCAGAGTAAAGAACCACATGGAAGGGCCATTCAATGCGCTCTTTAGCACTGTGACAGCCAGGATTGCTGCGACTGCTCCACCGATAATGTCCGCACCTACGGCATAATAGATGCCCTCATAGACCATCAGACGGCGAAGCTGCTTGCCGGTCATACCGATGCTTTGCATGGTAGCAAACTCATGGCGGCGGGTGATGATGTTGGTAATGATCATGTTGGTAAAGTTGATCAGTCCCGCAAAGGCCATGATACAGCCAATCAGACCGCCGATAACCAGAATCATGCTGCGTACTGAATCAAGCTGCTCTTTCAACAACTTGGTGGAAGTATAGGCAACCGAAGAATTTTCGCTCACATAGCTGCTCAAAAATTCTTCCATCTGCGGCTGCAAGGCTTCATCCACATTGAATCCATAAGTCAGCAGCGTGGGAGCATCATAGATTTCCTTAAATACAGTATCCGGCAGATACACAAAAGGAGCATCGCCAGCGATGCGTGTCTGGGCTGTGGTGGCTGTTGGCGTTTCGGTTTCTGTTCCCACGAGGATCGCTTTTGCAAGGATGGTGCTGGTTTTGACCAGTTCCCCATCTTTGTAGAAGGAAATGCTCTCTCCAACCTGTAACTGATCGGTCAGCGGAGTGTTATTTGGTTCCTCTGTCAATTTGTCTATGGGGCAGCCAATAATGACATATTCTCCGGTAGCCATTTTCTGCGTTAAGGTTTCGGCATCTTTTTCGCCTTCAAAAATACGCATATCCGCCCAGAAATTTTCGGAGGCTCCCATCACATTACCAAAATAGTGCCTTTCGGTATCAGATGTGGTTTTGAGATTGTATCCCTGATAGCTTTGAGTCACGACGCCTTCTTCCTCATGGAATAGCTCTATGCCGCTTAAATCTTCAAACCCATAATCAACCAGCACATTTCTATCGTCTTTTGTATTTCGGTAGAGATAGCGTTCATCCTCCACTCCGGGCTGTTTGGAAATCATATCCACCGCCTGCTGTGAGAGCGTATCTTCATGGTACTGAACACTTTCCATTACATTAAATGCGGTGGAGTTATAGACATTGAAATCTGTTCTGGTAACACGGTTTACCCACTTTTCTTCATCAAGGCTTTGCGTCACAATGATGATAGAGTTAAACAGGACGATGCACAGAAGCAGAGAAATAATGATGAACGCTGAACGCCGACGATTGCGTCCCAGGTTGGAAAAGGCCATGCGGGACAGCTTTACTCCATTGGTACGCTTGGCACTTTTCTTTTTATAAGCGTTCTGCTCGGTGTAGCGGATCGCCTCCAGAGGAGAAATCTTTGCCGCCTTTTTTGCAGGCTTCCGGGTGCTGATAAACACGGTCAGGATCGTAAAGAGGGCAGCGATAACAAAGATCAGCGGCGAAGTAGATACGGATGTGCCCAGCATAGATGATTCAAGGCTGATAATCTCTGTCACGATAGGAATCAGCAGCCAACCGGCAAAGAAACCGGCGATCAGACCGATGGGCAGCCCAATCAGCGTGAGCCAGACTGCCTGACGGTTCACAATGCCCTTGATCTGCCGTGTGGAAGTTCCAATCGTCCGCAGCAGGCCGTATTGACGAACATCCTGCATCACCGAAATATCAAAGATATTGTAGATCAGCAGGTATCCGCACACGATAAACATCAGGATAAATACCACAGCGAACACGATGGACTCTGATGAAGCCAATCCCCGAGACATTTGATTTTCGGAAGCGAGAATAAAATTGTCTGCGCCCATATCCTCTGGATTGCCGCCAATGGAGTAAACAAACTCATTCAACTGCTGCTGAACATTTGCCTTATCCTTTAGCACGACATCAGAAAAAGTAACACCGAACATTTCATGGTCTACCGCATAAGTGTTCTGAACCACATCGGAGTTTTCTTTTATAAACTGCTCTGAAACAGTCGCAACGCTCACGGAACCATTGCTTGCTTCCCACCAGCCGGAAAGCACCATATCGTAATGATAAGTTTTCCCCTGCAGTTCAAATTCCAACGGAACCTCTGCGCCGATCTCAGGTTCTACACCCAGCGCCTTCAGCGCCAAATCCGTGGTGGCGATCTCATTCGCTTTCTCCGGTGCAGCTCCGTGGGTAGGCACACAGAAGGTCAGTTCCTGTTGCACACTGTCCGCATAATTGATCTCAATGGAATGGCTGGAAGTGTTGCTTGCATAGCCAATGATACGCCGGTGGCCTGCCTGGTCCACAAAATCGCTGTTTACAAGCTGCCCGTACTGTTCCTCCGTCATATACCCCAAAGTGCCATCCGCCTTGCTGCCTTTCTGCATTTGCAGAGAGAGTTGGATGGAGGACGCCATATTGAACGCCAGGGAAGTGATAGAGGTAAATAGGAAAGCAGTCAGGATAATTGCCAGCAGTGCAGCCAGATTGCGTACCTTATTCTTCTTGAAATAGCGTTTGGATAGCTTGGTAATTACTTTGGAATTATTGTTGCCAAATAAAATATCATTCATAGTCCCACCCCCTTACTGTACGATCTTGCCATCCTCGATCCGAATAATGCGGTCGGCAAGCTGGGCGATCTCATTATTGTGGGTAATCATCACAAGGGTCTGGTGGAATTTCATGCTGGTGACTTTCAGCAGGCTCAGCACATCGCTACTGGTCATGCTATCCAGATTTCCGGTAGGCTCGTCTGCCAGAACGATAGCAGGCTTCGATACCAGAGCGCGGGCAATGGCTACGCGCTGCTGCTGGCCGCCGGAGAGATTGCTGGGCATATTGTTCAGCTTATCCTCCAGCCCCAGCATCCGCACCACTTCTTTCATAAACTTCTTGTCCACCTTGTTTCCATCCAGCTCCACAGGCAGCACAATGTTTTCAAAGACATTCAGCACCGGCACCAGATTGTAGTTCTGGAAGATGAAGCCGATCTTTCGCCTGCGGAAAATGGTAAGCTGCTCATCTTTCAATGTAGAGAGGTCGCGCCCATCCACGACCACCTTGCCGGAGGTAGGCACATCCAGTCCGCCAATCATGTTCAGCAGAGTGGATTTGCCGCTGCCGGAGGTTCCAACAATCGCTACAAATTCTCCCTGCTCAACAGAGAGGTTCACACCATCCAGGGCCTTTGTGATATTCGGCTTTGTGCCGTAGTATTTTTTCAGTTCAATCGTCTGCAAAATGCTCATAGAGAACCACCATCCTTTCTTTCACTTAGACCCATTGTAACGACCAAACCTCACAGAAATGTCACGAGCCACAAAAATTTCCGCTAAATTCGGCCCCAAATGTCACAAGTTCGTGACATTTGAAAAACCGGGAGAAAAATCCCCCGGTTTTTCGTGTCCCACAGCCGCATACGACGGCGCAGGAAGTATTCACTTGATATGGCTGCTTCTGTTATTCATTCACCCGAAGCCGCTCTACAACACTTCGATTGTTAAAGAGCCGGAGTGCGACAACCGGAACGATAAATGCCAATACCAGAAATAGAGCCAGCATAATCAGCGCAGGTAGCAAGGTCATCTGGAATGTCATCATCAGACTGGTTGGACCATTTTGCACAAAAGCTTTTACTAATGTCATGCCAAGTGCCCCCGCAGCCAGTGTACCGACAATCCCAGCCAGCAGCACATAAGAGAAGCTTTCAGAAATCATCATCTTTCGGAGCTGCTTCTTCGTCATGCCGATGCTCTGCATAGTAGCAAACTCATGGCGGCGGGTAATGATGTTGGTCATAACCAGATTGATGAAGTTGATCAGCCCCACCAGGGCAAATATAGCGCCGATCACTCCGCCAATCAGCAGGACAACATTTTTTACACTGGAAACAGTAGCCTTCATCGTCAAGATAGAGGTATAGGAAACATCTGTATCCTGCGCCAAATGGTTTTCCATCTCCTGCTGGTACTGTTCCTCTACATCAAAGAGAAAACCGTACAAGGTAGGAGTTTCATAAATCTCTTTGAACTTCTTTTCTGACATATAGATCAATGGACTGTCTATTATTTGTGAGATATTTGAACCGCCTCCAGTCAAAGTCGTTTCGCCTTTAGTAGCTGCGACTTTAGCGATAATGGTAAATTCCTCGGTGGGAGTTCCATTTTCATAAAATTGAATAGTATCTCCAACTGATAAACCCCGATAAAAGGAACTGTCTGCCCCGCCAGCCAACTTGTCCTTATCACCATATTTGGCCATTAAAATTACATTGTTTCCATTCCAAAGTTTCTCTTTCAGGACAGACAAATCGGTTTCTCCCTCGATAATATCCATCTTGTTCAAAATATTTTCAGAGAAGCCGTACACATTTCCAAGAGGGTGGTTATCCGCAGTCAGGACAGCAGAGTCCCTTTCTGTTCCTGTTTGGTAGACACCTAAGTTAAGGTGTTCCGGCACCATTCGTTGCTCCTTATTTGTATTATCAACCACATAGGGCGTTCCCCAGTCGCAGGAGACATGGTCATCTTCAAAAGTGTTCCGGTACAGGTAGGCTTCGTTTGTAACTCCAGGCTGTGCCTTGATTTCCTCTACCGCTTTCTCTGGAACAGCACTATTATGCCCAAAGTCATTTCCAAACGCCGCTTGAATGCCGGGGCTATATACCATAAAATCACTTCGGGTATGTTTTTCGATATAGGCATCTTCATCAAAGCTGCCGCTGAAAATAAACACCGAGTTCAGGAGAACAATGCTCAAAGTCAGAGAAATCACAATAAAGACCGTCCGGCGCTTATTGCGCTGAAGATTTGCCTTCGCCATACGGGGAATAACTGCTCCGGCATCTATCTTTTTTCGCTTTATGGAAACGGTATCCTTCTCTACATAGCGGATAGCCTCGATAGGTGACACACGGGAAGCTTTCTTTACCGACTTTCTGGTGCTGATATAAACCGTAAGCCCGGAGAACAGGATCGCACCTGCGATAATGCCCAAATATGGGAGTGTGCCGACCTCAATATTTCCGCCGCTGTAATCAACAGCAAATATCCGAAGTGCAGCGGGCAGAATACTGCGGCCAAGCAATGTGCCAAAAATCAAACCGAGTAGCGTACCGATCAGGAATAGGTACAGTGCCTGCCGATTGACTAAGCGCTTGATTTGTTTGGAAGTTGTTCCCACGGTCCGCAGTAGGCCATACTGCCGAATATCATTGGTAACTGCAATCTCAAATACATTGTAAATCAGCAGATACCCACAGAACATGAACAGGACGCCAAATACACCCGCTACCAGCCACATCATAAGGCCGCTTTCATTAGAAACGATGGGATTAGGAGCAACGCGAACCGCGTTAGCTGCATTGGCATCATCCGGATTACCGCCGATATTGCGGACAAGCTCTGAAATGCGGTCCTTCACCATGTAGTTATCCCGCATTACTACATCGGCTGTATAAATACCACAGCCAACACGCCCCTGAGCAATATCGCTCATCATTTCTGCGTTTTCTTCCAGAAAGGCTTTGGAAACAATGACCGATTCGGATTTTTCGTTTGGCGTGTCATAAATACCGGATACGACCATATCAAAATGATAAATCTGACCGCTTTGGCGAGCCTTTAATTCAATGGGGATTTCCGCCCCGATTTTTTCTTCGATGTTCAGATCCTTCAGTATATTGGCAGAAACCAAAACCTCATTTGCTTTTTGAGGGGCAGAGCCTGTACGCGGCGTCAGCATCCGAATCTCCAACTGGGCCTGATCGGCGTAATCGACCTCTGCAACACGCCGGTTGGTGTTGGTCATAATATCAACAGGTATCCAGCAGCCCACCTTTTCAAACATGGCATTTTGTTTTAACTGCTGAAACTGCTCCTCGGAAAGTCCCTGCACCAGAGCATCAGCAGATGACCCCATCAGTTTTGCCATGCTGTATTCCAGCGTCCCACTGGCACCCATGCCAATGGTCAGGACTGCCGTAAAGAGAAAGGTTGTCAGGGCAATCGCAATGACCGCAATCACATTCCGCATTTTGTTGCTGCGGAAACTGCGGTTTGCCAGCTTTTTGATGACAGCCTTGTTGTTATTGCCAAATAGAATGTCATTCATAGTCCCGCCCCCTTTACTGAACGATTTTACCATCCTCGATCCGAATGATACGGTCAGCAAGCTGGGCAATCTCACTGTTATGGGTAATCATCACGAGGGTCTGGTGGAATTTCTGGCTGGTTACTTTCAAAAGCCCCAGCACATCAGCGCTGGTCTTGCTGTCCAGATTGCCGGTGGGTTCATCAGCCAAAACAATAGCGGGCTTTGACACCAAGGCGCGGGCAATGGCTACGCGCTGCTGCTGACCGCCGGAAAGGTTATTGGGCATATTGTTCAGCTTATCCTCCAGCCCCAGCATCTGAACGACTTCGTTCATAAACTTCTTGTCTACCTTGTTTCCGTCCAACTCCACAGGCAGCACAATGTTTTCAAAGACATTCAGCACCGGCACCAAATTGTAGTTCTGGAAGATAAAGCCGATTTTTCTTCTGCGGAAAACGGTCAGTTCCTCGTCTTTGAGTTTAGACAACTCCTTTCCATCTACGACCACCTGGCCGGAGGTGGGCACATCCAGACCGCCGATCATGTTCAGCAGTGTGGATTTACCGCTGCCGGAGGTTCCCACGATGGCTACAAATTCGCCCTTTTCTATGGAGAGGGTCACACCATCCAAGGCTCTGGTAATGTTCGGCTCTGCGCCATAATATTTTTTCAGTTCAGTCGTTTGCAAAATGCTCATAAAGAACACCATCCTTTCTTTTTGATAAACCCATTGTAACGACCAAACCTCACAGAAATGTCACGAGCCACAAAAAATTTCCGCTAAATTCGGCCCCAAATGTCACGAACCTGTGACATTTCATTTTTTCGGGGCGTGCTTGCTCTACTTTCGGAGCAGGAAAACAGAAAAGGTTGAGCCTTTCCCAACTTCCGATACCACCCGGATATAGCCGCCCTGCAAGGTCACAATCTCACGGGCCAGATACAGGCCAATCCCAATACCGTCCACATCATGCACCGCATCTTCCCGGTAAAACCGTTTGAAAATCGTCCCCTGGTGCTGTTCTGAGATGCCGATGCCGGTATCAGCAATGTCAATCTTCACATACATTTCCCAACCTTCCACCGACACACGGATCTGTCCGCCTGTCTGGGTGTACTTCACTGCGTTGTCCAGAATGTTGAACAGGGCTTCGCTTGTCCATTTTCGATCATGGCGCGCATCCAAATGCTCTGGACATTCCACCTGCACATCTATTTGTTTCTTTTCGGCATTGAGCAAAATCCCGCCCAGCGCAGCGGCAAGGGTATCATAAACCGGCTGCTGTTTTTGCTCCAGCGAAATGACTCCTGTTTCCAGGCGGGAGGTTTTAATCATGGCTTGCATGAGGAAGTCCAGCTTATCAAGCTGGCTGGCCTGGGTTGTCAGAAATTCCTTTTGCTTCTGCGGGGGGACCTCGTTTTCAAGCAGCGTGTTGTTGATCATCTTCAAGTTGGCAATCGGGGTCTTGACCTGATGGGAAATGTCGGAGATCAGCTCTTGCAGGTCAGCCCGTTCCTTTGCGATGCTGTTTTTATTTTCCTGCATGACTTCGTACAGCCGCCCTAGCCGATAGTTGATTTTATAGAACAGACTTTCTTCTTCAACCGTCTGCTTGGGCTGCATATCCCCGGAGAGCATATCATCCATCTGACCACAAAAGGCATCGGAGAACCGGACCAGCTTCCGGCGGATCAGGGCCACAAAGAAGATAACGCAGAGCAGTACAAAGAGACTGAACAGGAACACACACCGGACAGCGGTTATATTCTGGGTCAGCAGATAAACAGCGGCGCAGACTGCACCAACTGCCAGCAGCAGAAGCGTTCCCAAAAGGATGCAGGCTTTGTTGATGGAGAGTTTTCGCATATTCATTTCGGTGCCCCTCCGATCCACATATAGCCCATGCCGTACACCGTCTTGATGTACTGGCATCCATCCGTTTCAATTTTATTCCGCACCCGGCTGATGGCCGAGGTCAGGGCGTGTTCATCCACAAAGTTCCCATCTGCATCCCACAGCTTTTCAAGCAGCATCTGCCTGGTCAAAACATTCTGCGGATTTTTGGTCAGGATTTTCAACAGCCGGTATTCCAACGGAGTGAACACCAGCGGCTTACCGGACAGGGAAGCAGTCATCTCCGAGAAATTGATGGACAGTGCGCCATCCTCATAGCAATCACCGCCGCCAGATTGTTTTGCCAGCCGCCCCAGCACCACGGACAGCTTTTTTTGAAAAACGCTCATAGGAAATGGCTTGGTCACATAATCCTCTGCACCCAGCTCATAGCCCCTCAGCATATCGCTCTCCATATCATTTGCGGTCAGGAAGATCACCGCTGTATCCGGCCGGCGCTCTTTTACCTCGCGGCAGAAATCAAAGCCGTTCCCATCCGGCAGGTTTACATCCAGCACGATCAGGTCATAGTCCTGTTTAATCAGAAAGTTGCTGGCCGCTGATTTTGTCAATGCAGAGTCCACAACATAGCCCGCAGCATCCAGGTTATAGCACAAATTATTACACCTCGAAAAGACTCCATATCATCTGAGGAAAGAGTTGAAATTTCTGCACTCTGGTAATCTTTTATTTCCCATGTCCCGCAATAAGTAAATAAATTATCAACTATCCCATTATCAGTAATCTTTTCTTCGGTATCAGACGATTCTTCCGTTTCTGGCAATTTGCTTTCCGATGCTTCGTGTGTATTTGTAGACAACCTTTCCTCTTGTGAATTGTCGTTTGGTAAAATACTACTGCACCCGTTCAATACTATTGACAAAATGCCGATAGACAGTAAAACTAAAAAACACTTTTTCATATATCAAATTCTCCTTCGTTCAAATTTTTTAATTTTTATATCATTGTTCCATCAAACCCATACTGAAAAAGCTATTGATGTATTGAATTTATCTCATCGAATTTCCTTTTTCCGAAATAGGGCAACCCCCATTCCAGAAGTTAAGACGACCACCAGCAGTGAATAACCGAGCCAACGATACGGAGCATTTTCAATGTCCTTATCCACCATTCCCTCTGAATCAAACGCATCCGCAAGCTGCATGGCCTGTCCAGAGGGAAGCAGATCGTTGACTACTTCAAGAACAGCTCTCGGCGTCCCGTCAATATACAAAGGGTTGGGACGCTGTTCAACCTGTGTAGGAATACCTGCCTCATTGACGCTCACATAGTGATCGTACACTTTCGGCTCACCAAGTCTTTGATAGATATAAGAGCTGGATACAAGCAATACCAAAGCCAGTATCATACTCACGACCACATTTCCCGCCTTGTTGGTATTCAGCATAGCCAACATCGTCATAATACTTGTAAAGGCTATGGAAACCACAAAGCTACATATCAGGCACATGAAAACTATGCTTGTTTCTGTCAACAGTTCACCACCTTTGGAGCTACCCACCATAACGATACCAGCAACATAAGCCAGAGAAATCAGAATACAGGCAATCGAACACACAATCAGGTTTGCCAGGTAAATTCGCATCCGGGAATGTCCGACCACCAATTTATTCCGAATTGTTCCGTCACTGTATTCAGAACCAATAAACAAGCCTATGAAAATTGCCGCTGCAAGACCCATAAATGGCACGAACTCAAACAAACATCCATCAAGGGCAAAGGCTCCTCTGGCTTCTGAAGCAGCATTTGACGCACTATATACGCCGTAGGCAAACATACAGATCATCAAAATCCAAAATACGATTTTTTTCAGCATACGAAAGAATGTCGATACAAATAATCTACTCATGGCTAATACCTCCGATCAAATCAACATAGTAGTTTTCCAGGTTTTCTTCCCGTTCCTGTACGGAAAGCACCTCACATTGGTGCTTTTCAAGAGCAGAGGTCAGCCATGAGATATTCACTCTGTTATAGACTTCTGCCACATTGGGGGCAAGAATTTTATAAGGCTGGTCGGCCTGTTCCAGAACAGCAGCCAGAGCTTTTCCATCCGTCACTTCAATGCAGATAGATTTGCGGAACGAATTTTCCAAATCGCTTGCACTGATTTCCTTTATCATTTTTCCATTGTCAATGAATCCATAGTGGGTAGCAAGCCGGGACAATTCATCAAGGATATGACTTGAAATCAAAATGGTAATGCCATATTTTTGATTGAGGTTCAAAAGAAGCTGCCGCATTTCAATAATACCCTGCGGGTCAAGCCCGTTGATTGGCTCGTCCAATACCAAAAAGCGGGGATTGCCTACAAGCGCAATCGCAATTCCCAGGCGTTGTCTCATTCCCAGGCTGAAATTCTTTGCCTTTTTCCTGCCAGTATTTTCCAATCCGACCATTTTCAAGATCTGCGGGATCGTATCAAAAGAACGTATACCCAAAACGCGGTACTGCTCTTTTAGGTTCCCAGTTGCGGACATATCCAGATAGATTGCAGGAGTTTCAATGACTGCCCCCATTCCTTTTCTGGCATCCAGAATTTCGTGCTTTCGGCTGCTAATCCCGAAAAGAGTATAATCCCCTGAAGTGGCTTCTTGCAGGCCGCAGATCAGCCGGAGCAGGGTTGTTTTGCCAGCTCCGTTTTTCCCTACAAGTCCATAGATTGCACCTGGAGGGATGCACATAAAAAAATTGTCCAACGCCTTATGGTGCCCGTAAGTTTTTGTCAGCGCCTCGGCTTTTAGAACATAGTCCAAAATTTTACCTCCTTTGCTGTCGCTTTCCTTTTGTAAAGTGCTTTATCCGACAAGAACTATTATAAAATACAAACCTCACAGAAATGTCACAGGCCAACCAAAATTTCACTCCATTTTGCTTTGAAATGTCACAATCCTGTGACATTTCAAAGCGGCCATCCTTTCGGATGGCCGTTTTTGTTATGATGATAGGTTTTACTCGGCCATACGCAGCCGTTCTACTACGGTTTTCTGTGCCATTTTGTTGTAGCATACAAGAGGTACAAGAGCGGTAATGAGTACCAGCGGAATCATGCAGAGGATCACAGGGAGCAGCGTAAAATGCCATGTGAAATAGGTTAATTCCGCGCCCATCATCCGAACTACCGTCAGGCTTCCCACAACGGAGAGGATGAGAGAACATAAAAAGCCTAATGCAGAATAGCCGATGCCCTCATACATCAACATCCGTTTGACCTGCCTACCTGTCATGCCAACTGATTGCAGCATAGCAATTTCTTTATGCCGCGACAGAATGGAAGTCGTCATGGAGTTAATAAAGTTCAGGATGCCGATAATCGCCAGTATCGCACAGAGTACGCCGCCCACAAGACGATACATATTTATCATACCGTCAAAAGACTGACGCAGAACAACTTTTGAAAAGTAATCCAGGGCTGTGTCGGTATTAGCGGTATAGTTTTTCAGCCAGTTTTCGGCGGCAAGCAGATTTTCATCATCCACATTGAATATGGTTTTCATGGCTGACTGATCGGCAGTGACCATATTCCCCAACAATTCGCTTGTCGGGAAAATGTAATCCAAGCCCATATCCACCTGCAAGGGGGTTTCCAGCGCCCGTGGAATATCCACTATGGCAAGCACTTCATACGCCTTGCTTGTGCCGTCAAGCTGTTGTACGCTGATCTGATCGCCCGGTTGGTACAGGCAAAGGGAACCATCGCCCATCATTCGCATGGGCGTCACATACACGCCGTTTCCGGCTTTCCACTTTTCCATATTCAGCTCGCCATCCAAAACCTGCATATATTCTGCTGGGAAATCGTCTAAACCATAAACATTAACACCGTGTTCTTTCCGCACCATATAATTGCCCAATTCATTCGCAACGGCATTTGAGGAAGCGGCAAGCTCCTGTAAATGGGCAAGATCGCTTTCGGAAAGGGGCTGTTTGGAAGTCCACAGATAGACGCTTCCTATATCCTCAAGGCCATTCAGACTTTCCGCCTGACTGATAAAATCCCGGCTTACATTTGCCGTGTTATAAGGGGCATAGCTGTTGATAACCGTCGTGTCGGAAACGGTGAAATCCGTCAAGCTGAAATCAGCAACAAATTTGTCAAAATCAAACGAGGTCACATAGGTATAAACACTATTCAGGAGAACGATGCTCAACGCAAAGGACAATGTAACAATCGTTACTTTTTTCTTGTTCCGCCCCAGATTATTCTTGGCCATCATAACGGTGCTGATACGTTCTCTGCGCCGGGACTTCTTTTTTGACGAACCCTGCTCTACATAGTGAAGCGCCTCTATCGGGGACACTTTAGCCGCCAGCGTAGCGGGTTTCCGGCAACTGATGAAAACCGTAATCAGAGATAAGACAATCGCTACCAAGAAAATCACCGGGTTTACGGTAGTTACTACGCGAATATCATCTGTCAGCATATCGACGATCACGGGAAGCAGCAGACGGCCAATAGGCCAGCCGAGCAGCAAGCCCAGAGGAATCCCCACAAGGGATAGCCTGACCGCCTTTTTATAGACGATTTTGCGTATCTGCCTTGCGGTTGTTCCCAAGGTTTTCAGCATCCCATAAAAGCGAATATCCTGTGCGATGGAGATATAAAATACATTGTAGATCAAGAGATAGCCCGCGATAAAGATGACCGCTATCCCTGCCACAACGGGGAGCATGGAAGAAAGACTGACGGTCGCTGTCCCATAAGCGTCATTGATACTGACCCGTTCCTCCAGGCCGTACCGTGACGTCACTTCCAATAGCTGCTTTTCCATATTCCATTCCGCAGGCACCATCATAACCACGTCAATATAGCCTGTCGATTCGTTGATTGTTCCATCTGTCTCCCCACGGGCAACAGGCGCGACATCTTCCGCGTATTCCTTGGACAGAAGAATAGTCTGACGATAAGCAACTGCATCGCCATCCCAGACCCCACATAGGGTAAACGTGTCAGTAACGGTGCCTGTATCCGTGGTAAAGGACAAATCCACCTGTGTACCGATTTCCTCCGACAGTCCCATCGCTGCCAGGACGATACGGTTGGTAGCAATTTCGTTTTTCTGCTCTGGAAGGCGTCCAGTATCCGGGCTGTTGAATGTCAGCTCGGCATAGACCGTATCTGCATAACGTACCTCGGTAGGTGTTTTATCGAAACTGCTCCCGGCCGCATCCCCGATAATAACAGAATAGCCAGTTTCTTTAAGATCCGGGTCAGCAGCCAGCGATTCATACTCGTCCCAGGAAATATGCTTCACACCCCCATGCGCCGATGTCCCGATGGTTCTCATATTGCTTTCCTGCATAGCAGTCTGCAAGCTGACTGCTATCGTAAACAAGCTGGTAAACAAAAGCGTGGCGAGCATAATCGCTAAAACGGCAATCGTATTCTTTTGGGCTTTTAATGACCGCTTTGCCAAAAGTTTCAGGACAGGTCTGTTATTGTTACCAAATAGAATATCCGTCATGATTTCACCCCCTTACTCGGAAATCCTGCCGTCCTCAATGCGGATAATGCGGTCGGCAAGCTGGGCGATTTCATTGTTATGGGTAATCATAACGACGGTCTGATGGAACGCTGTGCTGGTGTGCTTGATAAGCCCCAGCACTTCGGCGCTGGTCTTGCTGTCAAGGTTTCCGGTTGGCTCATCGGCCAGGACAATAGCGGGCTTGGAAATCAGAGCGCGGGCAATCGCCACACGCTGCTGCTGTCCGCCGGAAAGGTTGTTCGGCATATTGTTCAGCTTCCCATCAAGGGCCAGCATCTTCACAACCTCACCCATAAACCGCTTATCCACGGTGTCCCCGTCCAACTCTACGGGCAGGACGATGTTCTCATAGACATTCAGTACAGGAACCAGGTTATAATTCTGGAAGATAAAGCCGATATTGCGCCTGCGGAAAATGGTAAGCTGCTCGTCGTTCAGTTTAGACAGTTCCTTGTCTTTCACCTTGACGCTGCCAGATGTCGGCACGTCCAGCCCACCCATCATATTCAGCAAGGTAGACTTTCCGCTGCCGGACGTTCCGACAATGGCAACAAATTCTCCCTGCTCAATGGAGAGGGTCACGCCGTCCAGCGCCTTTGTGATATTTGGCTTGATGCCATAGTATTTTTTGAGATCGATTGTTTGCAAAATGCTCATGAATTACACCATCCTTTCTGTGATGCCGTTATCATAACAGCCAATCCTCACAGAAATGTCACAGGCTGCAAAAAATTTCAGTAAAATTCGGCTCCAAATGTCACAATCCTGTGACATTTCAAAAAAGCGATTATCCACGGGACAGAAATACGGAAAATGTGGAGCCATGCCCCACCGTTGAAGTGACCTTGATGTAGCCGCCCTGCATGGTGATGATCTCACGGGCAAGATACAGTCCGATGCCGATGCCCTCAATATCGTGTACTTCTTCTTCTCGGTAAAATCGTTTGAAGATTATGCCCTGCCTGCTCTCTGCTATCCCTTTGCCGGTGTCGGCTATGTCGATTTTTACATACATCTCCCAACTCTGGACGGAAACGTGAATATCGCCGTCTGCCGGGGTGTACTTTACCGCATTGTCCAGAATGTTGAACAGGGCCTCACTCGTCCATTTTCTGTCATGAGCCAACACTATATCTGTCGGGCAGTCTACGCTGACATGGATATTCTTCTTTTCGGCGTTCAGCAGAATACCGCCCAATGCTGCCGCCAGGGTATCATAAATCGGCTGCTTCTTTTTGTCCAGCGAAAGAACGCCTGTTTCCAGGCGGGAGGTCTTAATCATGGCCTGCATAAGAAAATCCAGCTTTTCAATCTGGCCGCTGGACGCCTGCAAAAACTCCCGCCGCTTTTCCTCCGGCATGGGCTGTTCCAGCATGGTAGCGTTCACCATTTTGAGGTTGGCAATCGGCGTTTTCACCTGATGGGATATGTCAGAGATCAATTCCTGCAAGTCGGCCTGTTCCTTTGCTATGCTCTCCCGGTTTTCCCGCAGAACTTCATATAGGCGTGCCAGCCGGTGGTTGATTTTGTAGAACAGGCTTTCTTCCTCGTAGATTTGCGGCGGCGCTTTTGCCCCGTCCAGCATACCGTCTATTGTCCGGCACAGACTGTCCGAGAACAAAACCAGCTTGCGCCGGAGCAAAGCCACGAAAGCAGCAACACAAGCGAACACCAGCGCAGCAAATACCAGAATCAGCCACACGATTGCCGGATTACCTGTAAGGCGGAACGCCACGATGACAGCGGCAACGGAGATCACGCATAAAAAGGCAGCGCCCACCGCACAGGCGCGGTTGATGGAAAGTTTACCGGCACTCACTTTTTCAGCCCTCCGATCCACATATAGCCCATGCCATAGACGGTCTTGATATATTGCAGTCCGTCTATCTCAATTTTCCCCCGGATGCGGCTGATTGCAGCGGTCAGGGCGTGTTCATCCACAAATTTTTCGTCTGCGTCCCACAGCTTTTCAAGAAGTGCCTGCCGGGTCAATACGATTTGCGGATTTCCCACCAGCACTTTCAGTAAACGGTATTCCATCGGCGTGAAAATGATTGGCTCTCCCGCAAAGGTGGCGGTCAGTTCCGAAAAATTGATGGACAGTGTACCATCTGAATAGCAGTCACCGCCTGTCTGCTTCTGGATGCGGGCCAGCAGCGCCGAAACCTTTTTGCGGAACACACTGATAGGAAACGGTTTTGTCACATAATCATCTGCCCCCAGTTCAAAACCTCGAAGCATATCGCTTTCCATATCATTCGCAGTAAGAAAAATGACTGCGGTGTCGGGCCTGCGTTCCTTGACTTCTCTGCAAAGATCAAAACCGTTTCCATCCGGTAAGTTAATATCAAGAATCATCAAATCATAGCCCTGTTTTTCGCATAACTGGGCTGCCGCAGCTTTTGTCATGGCCGAATCCACGGTATACCCGGCGGCGGACAAATTGTAGCACAAGGTATTGTTCAAAAGGCGGTCATCCTCTACCACTAATAACTTCATATAATCACATCCTCTCACTGAATAAGGTATCATGAAAATGTCACAGAAATATCACCGTGACTTGTTTTCTTTTCTCCTCCCATCTGCGGGTTTCTCCGCATCATTGGGGACTAACCAGATTGTCGCTATCTTCATAGCACCGGGGATACGCCCACCGGCACAATAATAATTTACCCTACGAGGCGTCACGCCCCACTTCTCGGCGGCCTCTTTCAATGTCATATAGTCCATGTCACACCTCCACAAGGTATATTATAGTTCTCTTACTCGAACAATACAAGTATGTGGACAATTTCAGTTCATATAATCAGTATAATCATACTGTTTCATCGGCATAATAAGGTTATTCCTTTGCTGAAATCGGCAGGATAGAATATTATTGAGGTGAATGATTATGCCGATGGATGATTTAACCGTTTTAGGGCAAAAAATGCGGGAAGCCCGAAAAAGAAAAGACCTGACACAGCAGGAACTGTCCGATCTGAGCCATGTTTCCGTAAAGCAAATCGCCAACATTGAAAAGGGGCAGATGAATCCGTCCTATTTGATTTTAAGAGCATTGGCAAAAGTCCTGCACATCTCTTTGGATTCCCTGATTAACCCGGATATTTCTCCAGAGGATGAGGGCATCAATCAGATGAAAATGCTCTATTGCAGCTGTCCATCAGAGATGCGTGAAACTCTCTTGCATCATACACAGGAGACTGCCAAAGAGCTGAGGGAGTTATCCGAGAAATTTGAAATGAATTAAGCCGGTGAGTGAAATTTGATGGTTTCTTCGCTGGCTTCTTTCATTTCCAGGAAAAAAGAGGCAAGCAATGCCCCAGGATAGCCATCCGGCTCCTGGCGCTGCTTGTTGGGGATTCCCCAAGCCCCTTTGGACACAGAATTTCATTCTGTGGCTGCGCGTTCCTGCGGAACGCTTTTTACCTGCCTGCGGCAGTGAGAAAATACGAAAAAACGGAGCGTCAACGGTCCTGCCCCTGTTCCTTTTCCCGGTCATTCTGACGTTCCTCCCCGTATCCCATCAGCCGGTCCACATTGGCTTTTGCGGCCAAAAGTTCCCGCATTTCCTCGCGGGATCGCCGGTACTCGGCATAGTCTTTTTTCTTTCCTTCCAACAGCTGGGCATACTCGGCCTGCAAGCTCTTGACGGTGGGCAGCTTCTTGATACCCAAATCGTCAAATGCCTGTTTTGCCGCCTTGTGGAGCAAAATATCCGCTTCATGTTCCGCTAAAAATTTCTTGGAATATCCCGCCTTGCGGTAGGCCGCATAGACCTCGCGGGTTTTCACATAATTGATGATGTGGGTCCGCAGTACGGCTATCTCCGCCATGCGGGTTTCCGCCGCCTTGATCTGCGCCGACAGCTCATTGTGGCGGGTGGTAGCAGCAGCCGCTTTTTCTTCCAAGACTGCGTATTCCAGCAGGCCATGCTCGGTGAGATAGTTCATTGTCTGCGCCATCTGTTTGAGGTTGAATACCTTTGCCCAGCGCGCATAGCCAGCGCCTTTTCCCGCCTGCAATTTCGCCTGAATATCCAGCAGAAGATTGACCTTCGGAGTGGGAATTGAAACTGCGTCTTTTCTGCGGGGCGTATGCTGCTTTTCTCCGGCAAGCACCGCGCGGATTTCCGCCTCGCTGTATCCCTCGCCCAGCTTTTCATCCATACGGGCTACATTCTTCCAGCCAGGGGCTTTGAGCCGGATTGCCTGTCCCCGGCGCGACACTTCACAGCCCATTTCCGCAAGCAGCTTTAACAGCC
>ERZ777306.137-NODE-137-length-144215-cov-8.683012_pt1 | contig 144215 bp, 116 predicted proteins | sample MGYA00374966_ERZ777306 | MGnify/ENA primary metagenome ERZ777306 (study PRJEB29329, sample SAMN06343882) | mouse gut metagenome | isolation source: Mouse cecum | place: Austria: Vienna | collected 2014-11-15 ... | reverse complement strand
CGCTGTTGCATGGTTTGTTGGCTCCCATGTAGCAGCGGTTTGTGCTGTGGTTATTTAGTTTAATTTTCAGAGTAGAAAACTGAGATTTAAAGGTATTTTTCAAATATAAATTTGACGTAAAAACATCCACACCTCCCTATCAATTTAAACACATTATTATTTGGTGGTTACCTTTGTAAAGAATTGACGTTTTTGTACATTACTATTTTATTTTTTCAATCATATTTTCAACTGACTGGTATGTCAATTGTTCCGACTTAAAATATCTTTTTAATAATTCACCAATTCCTTTTGGAAAATACAAAAAAGTTTCAATAACCATCTGCGTTTCAGCGGAAAAATTGACCGTCACAATGTCTTGAGAATCTTTTGAGTCAACATTTTGTATTGACATTGTTCCAATTGCTTTCACTCCGTTAGGTGTAAACTTACCAAATATTATTCTAAACAACCCCAATTCTTTAAGCAAACGTAATACAATTTTATTTTGTGATGAAAGTTCATCAAGCTCCGAAAACTTTTTTCTATTTGCTTGAACATGATTGTGATGACTTCCAATACTTGCCGTAACTATAGTGCTAACAGGAATTCCACCCTTTTTTTTCTTTTGTTTCAATTCCTGTATTACTTTATCCTTATCCGAAACTAAGTCATCAACACTTATAAAGCTACACGTTTTCTGATATTCCCGAGTATCACAGTTACAAACAAGTTCAAAAGTATCCCCAATTTGTTTACCATTTTCTTTATTACCAGTCAGGATTTTTGAATCTAAATCGACAGTTTCAGAATAACAGGGAACAAGCAAGGTACTCAACAACTCAAAATAATGATCATCTTCTGACATTTTTTCATCGTTACGAACTACAAACTCTTGATTTCCAACACATTCATCAATATCTATATTCTCAACAAATCTTATTAATGCATTGCTAAATGAATTATTTAGTTGCATAATTGTACTCTTTAAGTCTTTATCTTGAATCATTGACAGCTGTATTGGAAACGGCTGTATTGCACGTTTTTGCATTTTTTCTATCATTCCACTGTAAACAGCAATGGAAATTCGTTTGCTTTTTTCAGGATATGAAGCAATTTTGATCACATTCATAAAAAAAGTAATATTATCACGGATTTCTTGTTCATTTGAAAGTTCAAACATATACGGATCTATCAACACGCTCATGATAGTCCCTTCCTTTCGAATGATGCCTCAAGTATTGAATTTAGTAGCTCTTGTGTTTCGTCTCTGAAATCTTCCGGATAATCAATATTTCCAAAACCAGAAATATTTGCGAAAGTCACTTTAGTTCCACCTTTATTTTGGAAAAAATTCACTGCTGTAGCATCTTGCGAATATTGTTCTTTAACAATATGATATCTGAGTCTCAATAAGAAGTACTCACTATGTGTTTCTAAAATAATTTTTCTTCCGTGTTTGCAAAATTCTGTGAACATATCAGCCAAACGACTCTGAGAGTATGGATGCAAATGAAGCTCTGGTTGTTCAAATACCAGTATTTCGTTTGGTTCAGATAATAAAACTGAAATCAACACTGGCAATACCTGGCTTGTTCCAATACCCACATTCATAATATCTGATTTAACTTGTTCCATATTCTTTATAGAAACGCTAAATCCAAATGAGTTTTTCTTATCGACATCCACTGCACTCGCAACATTTAAGTGAATCATCCATTCGGCTAAAGCATCTGACAATGTACATCTTTCTATTCTATCTGGAAGAATATATTCTCTCTCTTTTTTATTTTCATGTAACAAAACAGATGCAAAATAGGACCCTGTTGGTCCAACATATTTAGGAATTGTTTCAAATCCAATATTATATAACCCTTTTGGTGTTTCTCTAATCGGACCTACAAAAAATACTTTAGATAAAATATTTTTTAAAAAACTATTATAAAAGTCCAAGGCAAACTTGAGCTGCGTAAGATTGTCTTTCTTTCCTCCATCTCTATCGAACAATCTGAATGGATTGCTGCCTAATCCAAAAATCCCTCCAAAGTCTGCTACACTATGCTCATTCATAGAATATTCAGATAAATAAGCTTCATACTTTGAAATAATATTGTTTACATTTTCCATATTATCCAAACCAGAAAGTGCTAATTCTAACATCTTTAGGCGAAGTTCTTTTGGTAAAATTCTTGAAATAGCTTCAAATCTAGGAAGTTCCTGTTCACCAAATTTATCTAGTAAATCTCCAACCCTCTTAGCCATCTCTCCATGTTCTGCCGAAACAACGTATTGTTCATCTTCATTCGTTTGAATTCTATCCATAAGCTTAAAATAGAAATTTTCAATTTCACTTAAGCCTACCGGCTGATCAGTCTGTACTGTTGTAATCTTTTTTGGCAAAAGTACTTTTGACAATTCATTCAATAACTCTGCCAATTTATTATTAAACACAATATCATAATGAATATAATATTTTACCATCATTAGATTAGAGATTATTGCACTGAATGGACTTCTTTTTTCATTGATATACATATAATGAATATTATCAGCACGTTTGAATGACAAGATTAAATTTTCATAAATGATATCTAATCTAATCAATGTAGCAGATATTCCATCGTCTGCACGTTTAAAATACCAAGCTATTCTAAATTCATCATTTTCGACTTCATTCTCTGATTTTTCTGCTTTCTCTAAAACAACAGCAAGAGAAAAAAAATCTTTTTGGGGATCAGAGATTACATCATCAAAATCCCCTAATGCAACATATTTTCCAGACAACAATAGTTCTTCATCCGGGCTGTTACACTCTATGGTTTGTTTCATAATTAAAAGTGCTTGTAACGCAGTACTCTTTCCGCTGCTATTAGCACCAAGTAAAACTGATAAATCTGAAAAATGAATGTACTGTTTTTCTGCATATGATTTAAAGTTCTCTATCTCTATACCTTTTAATACAAGCGCCATGTTTTCCTCCTAATGCAAAATTCAGTCAACTAAAAAGTTGACTGAAAATATGTTTGTATACTGCTATTTGTGATTCTTAATCCCTTAGAATATGCATTCTTCCATGGACTTTGCGAATGAGTTAACTCCACTAAATCGTATGCTGTGGATTTTCCATATTCTAACCAAATTGCTTCAATTGTTTCTTCAACACTTTCATCTGCAATTCTACTGCAACCTTCTACTTCCGGAATTTCAGATCTTCCGTACTTTTTAAATGTTTCATATACTCTCTCATTTACGGGGCCGTATTGCCATGCACAAAAATCATCAACAAAAGCTGGTTTATTATCCCATACATAACTCCATCCTTGAGTTAGATACAAAAGCTTCTGTAACTTTAATGGGGTGAGAGAATATTTTTTTCTTCCGTATGATAAGAATATCAAATAGCGTGCTGCATCCAATATATCAACCATAGGCTCCCTCCTTATCCTTCATATGCATTTCACTACTATCGGCATCTAACAGAACTGGACATTATACACATATTTTACAAATTGTCCAGTTTTACTCTTATAAGTATAACAAAAATATATCTTTTTTGCAATTATCTCTTGACTTTTTGAAAATATATTTTTCTCATTATATCCTGTATTCCTAAAATACATCCTACTTATAGTATAATACCCAAAAGTAAAAAGTATTCCTTAACTCGCGTCACAATATTCCAATTATCTTGCACCTTACTTTAATTTTGAATCCATACACCATAACCTTTTCTTTTCGAACGTTCTAGCTAACATCTAACTTAATGGCATGCATTGGCTTGCTCGTTTAGGTCTGGAAAGTAGATCCAAAATTTTTCTAAAAGAAACAGGGAAGCATACTCACTGAGATGATATTTCTGTAAAAACTCCTGATACCTCCACCTCTATCTTCCAATAGGGCAGCTACAGATTAGATATGTAATAGCCGCCAGACACCATATAGTACAATACGTTCTTTTTATCGTAAATATGTTTCTTTAGTTCTTCCTTCTTATTGATTTACTCATTCTGGTGTGATAGTTAGCAAGCCTGGTTCTCCAGAAATATTGGTAAATCATTGGTAAAACTGAGGTCGAAACACAGGAAATGCTTGATTTACAGGCATTTTTTTACTCCCAGTAAATCCTGCCGTGGCAGACGAATAATATTTTTATCATATCTCAAAAACTCCTTGTATTTACTGTATTTCCTTGATTTATCGGCTTTTCCTGGGTCTTGCTTTAGCCTTTCGTCCGTGGCATATTGTAGTCTAAATTAGCATATCTTTGACCTCAAAAGTAGTAAATTGAGTGTGATATTGCTATTTTTACTACTCGGCATTTGCCACCCGTTTCAGTTCCTCTTTCGCATCATCATAACCGATTCAGAGATACGAAGTCCTGTTTTAAATAAAATGTAGATTCCGTCATAGTATCTGCAAAAATGATTGTCCTGTGACACAAAGGCAAGCTGAAACTCAAACGGATTCTTGCGTATCAAATCATCATCGACAGCCATTTGAAAAGCAGGTCTGACAACACCCCTCACAGAATGAATGGAACTGTAACCGCTTCCATCCTGCTACAATTTAATAAGCCAACATTTTGCATCCGACAACTTTATTTTGTCGACTCGCTTCTTTCCGAAATCCTCTTTCTTAAAAATGTTTACCACAATATTATAATTGGCTTCGGTATTGTGCCGTACCCCCGTTTTCTGTAAGAGATACTTTTTAACCAGTTCCAGAACAGTCATTTCCCCACCACGGGGAAAATCGTATCATCAAGGTCTTTTAATATCAGCTTTATTTCTCCCTTAATGAAATATCATCCCGTTTGCCTTGTGGCGTTCTGTCCGTCTTTTCCAGTTTCCAACTGTAAACAAATTGCTGTTTGCCTGTGGCATCAATGTATTTAAACGCATATCGTCCGTCTTGACGTTAGCTCTCTCCGTTGCGGAAAATACGATTTCTTTGTCCCATCTTTTTACGCTCATGTCAATGCTCCTTTCGTACCAAAAGAGCCCCTTCACGATATACTGTAGTATACCATAGACAAAGCTCTTTTGCCATCTTAAAAATGAAAGCAGCATTTGAAATAAGAATGCGGAAAACAACTATTTTTGAAGCTGCCTGTATAACCTTCTAAATTGCCGTTAATCCTTCTAAATGCTCTTTAAAGCGTTTTTGCTTAATCAAAAATTTTACTCCGTTTTGAATGATAAGTCCTGTATCCAAATTATCTGTTACGATTTTTCGCAGCTTCTTTTCGCCAATATTGAAATAAACAGATGCTTTATCAATGGTAAGAGCCTTATCCACTCTTGCCATCACCTTATCGGGCATAATTCCTATATGCTGCTTTAGCCGCTGTTTAACAATCGTTCGTATCTGCTCAAGTAGAATAATTGAATCCTTAGGTTGTCAAGGAACTGTGGAAGCCCATAGAAAAGCCCCCTCACTTTTCCAAAGGAACAAATGATGGGATATGCACGGAAAATTTAATTTTCCAAAAGTTTTTTGAGCTTTTGCAGGACTTTCAAAATGTGCCTGCTAACGCTTGACTGGTTAATACCATAGATGTGGCTTAACTCAACCTGCAATTTGCCCTCATAGAAATGCTGTTGTATCAGTTTCCGTTCTTCTTCCGACAGTAATGCGAGAGAAGATTTCAGCTTGTCCAACATCATCCTATGGACGACGGTTTACGCAACATTTGCCGCTTCATCAGCAATAAAATCAAAGCCGTTACCACTGTCATCAGTGCTTTCAATGGATTCTAAGGTCAGCAGGCTGGTCTGTATCGAGCTTCTTCAGATAACGCCACCGTTCCTTGTCCCGATAAAACTCGATGTAGTGTGTCTGTTTCGTCTCACTCAGGCAACCCTGCACGGGAATAAAGAGCTTGTCCTTATAAGCCCCATCCGTTTCCCTGCAGCGGCAGAAGTCCTCATAAGACAATTCCGTGTAGCCGCCGTTTTCTTTGATGTAGACCTTTCTTGATGCGTATTTCACCGTAAGTACCTCCAAACTACTACAATTTTTTATGGTTAATAAACCTTGCAACCAGTAAGGAATTATCCATCTTGTTGCTTAAGCTGTTATAATGAGTGGGCAATCGGTATATCGGCTTCCAATTTTGGACTTCGCGTCCGTAACTTAGACTGATAACCAGCTCCTCATTCGCAGCGTTCGTTTTATGCAGGTTGAATCGCCTTAGGTGCATTCGTGTCACACCACAGTAGATGGAATAGGCAATGAGTAAAACTGGTATTTATTCCATTGCATAATCTGATTTTAAGGAGTGACAAATTTATGAACGCAGTCGGTATTGATGTTTCAAAAGGTAAAAGCATGGTCGCAATCATGAGACCATTGGGTGAGATCCTTTTTACACCGTTTGAAATCAAGCATACAACCGGTAACATCAAATCTTTTGTTAAACTAATCAATTCTATCGAAGGTGAATCTCGAATCGTAATGGAGCATACAGGACGTTATTATGAAGTCCTTGCCTATCAACTCTTAATTGTGAAAATCGCTAGAATCCAGATTGAAAGGCAGGGAACGGCATCCCACACGGCAGAAACAACCTTGCGGCGTGTTCCTACAAAAAACGACAGTCGATAAACTGTGATTGCTCACTTGTTTATCGGCTCTGCGTCTTATGCGTCTGGCTCTGTGATGACGGCTACTTGTAAGTCCTTGACTTCTATCAATGTTTCCTGTTTGCATTTGGGGCAATAGAGCCGAAAATTCTTTAACTCTGTATCTTCTCCGTATTTGTACCCTTGTTTTATTGCCACAAACAGGACAGCGTATCCATTCAGTTGTTTTCATTAGCATACTCCATATCCTTGTTGCAATTATTCTAACACAACACCTTTGCTTAGCTTACTTTTTGAATATATCAATCTAGGCCACACATCAACGGCAAAAAACAACTGTCGTAACGACGGTGTTATTGTCTATGTAGTCGGCTGCGTCGAACAGGTTGGTATAATCCTCTGTGGTGCAGTCCTTAATATAAATCTGGCACTTCAATTTGCTGCCCTCGGTCGTGATATAAATATCCTTTGCATGGCTTTTTCAATTTTCAATCCTTTACGCTCTTGTGAAAACTGTGGTGACAGTGATGATGTCATCGTCGATCTGCGCAAAAATCTCGCCGTTCATCTTGCGCATGAGCTGTCTGCAAATGTAAAGCCCCAGCCCGCTGCCACCAATGTTTTCCGCATTTACTCCGCGCCAAAAGCTCTCGAAAATATGCGGCAAATCGTCCTTCACAAGCGTACAACCACCGTTCATAATCGCAATTTGGACGCATTCGTCGTCCTCAGGGAAAATCAATTCCACACGTCTGCCGTCGCCGTATTTCAGGGCATTTTCCATAATGTTTTGCAGCACTTCAACGCTCCTGATCAAATCCCCCGAAAGCAGACAGTTTTTATATTTTCCGATAATAAGCTCTGTTTTGATAAGCGCCAGTTTTTCCCTATAATATCCCGTAATTTTTTCAACAAGCTCCGAAAGATAAAACTCTCCTATATTCACTTCAAAGCTAAGGAAATCTTCTCTTGAAGCTGTTATGATCTGCAAAACATAGCCTTCAATCTCGTCCGCTTTTTCAGTGATGTTATCAGCAATTTTTTGCTGTTTTTCCGTGTCTGAATACAAATTTCTCGACAGTGCAGCCGAGTAAAGTTTTATTGCGGAAAGCGGTGTTTTAATATCATGCGACAGTGATAACAGCAATGTTTTCTTTTCTTTCTGCATTTCCAGTTCGCGCTGCTTTTGCTGTTCGATGTTTTCGCGGAGAATATCAATTCCCCAAAGGAAATTTCCGAAAAAACGGTTTTTCGTTTCCTTTATCGGCGTGGTGAGATTCCCCTTTGAAAGTTCGTAGGGGATACTGCTCAAGCGTTCAAAGGGCGCAAGAATTGCGAATTTTATGTAAAGCATAACTGCGATAAATAAAATCGCCATAGCGCCGAGAACGGCATTTACAATTCCCACAAGATGTGCCTTGTTGGAATAACCATTTGTACTGTAATCGAAGCGATAAAGTTCTCCGCTTATTTCATAGATAACATAGTCACTGTCCGTGCTATAAAATTTTTCTCTGTATCGTTCAATATTTGTTACATACACACATTCGGACATGTCGGCAGAACCATTCGTTTCTATTTCACGAACAAGACGGCTTATCTCCACTCGATATGGCCTGCTCCCATCGGTTTTGTCGGCGGCAAGAATCATATTCACCACAGCAAATAATAGAATTATGGCAACCGTAACTGCCGAGAAAATTCTGTTAAACGCCTTCATATTTATACCCCACTCCCCATACAGTCACTATTTTTTTAGGATTTGGGGGGATATCCTCTATTTTCTGCCGTAGCCATTTTATGTGTACTGTCAATGTCTGCTGTTCCGAAAAGCTGTCGTTGCCCCAGACCTGTCCGAAAATATATTCCTTGCTCAAAGCCCTGCCCTTATTCTCCATCAAAAGTAGAAGGAGCTCAAATTCCTTCGTGGTCATTTCGAGTTCTTTTTCATTTTTGCAAACAGTACGGCTCACCTTATTTATGCGTATATTGCCGTCGGTAATTTCGTCAAGAGCGTACCGCCGCTTAAAAATCCCGCTTATTTTTGCGAGCATGATATCAATATCATATGGCTTTTCAATGTAGTCGTCTGCGCCGAGATTCAGTCCGTTCAGCTTGTCCTCCTTTTCCGTTTTCGCACTTACAATCAATACGGGCGTGTTGCTTGACCTGCGGATTGTTTCCAGAACATAAAATCCGTCCTTATCGGGCAGCATGATGTCAAGCACGACAAGCCTTGCGCCGTATCTTTCGTACAGCAGCAAGGCTTTTTCGGCTGTTTGAACCGCCGATACCGTATAATTTTCCGCACGGAGAAAATCACACAGCAGGTCGGCAAGCTCCTTGTTGTCCTCAACAATGAGAATATCCATATTACCACCCTAATTCCAAAAGCCAGTTATTCAATGCGCGCTCCCGTTCTCTTATCTGTGTGGAACAGTCGCTTAAGTCGTACTCTCCCTTTATGTTCCCGTCAACAATGTACATGACCCTTGTACATTTTGCCGCGACCTTAACATCGTGGGTAACGAGCATGATTGTTGTTCCCTCAGAATTTAATTTTACAAGCTCTTCCATTACCTCGTCGGAGGAAGTGCGGTTCAATGCCCCCGTCGGCTCGTCGGCAAAGATCATTTTCGGGTTGTTTATCATACTGCGGCAAATGCACGCCCGCTGGAGCTGACCGCCCGAAACCTCATTGATGTCGTTGTCGGCAATGTCGATAATGCCGAGCCTGCGCATGAAATCCTGACCGCGCCGCGCCGTTTCCCTGCGGGGTTCGCGCAGCTTTTTGGACTGCGTTGCGGGAAGTATGATATTATCCAATATCGTGAGGTTTTTCAGCATATACATCCGCTGAAAAATGAACCCCATTTCGTCAAGGCGCAGGTCTGCAAGTTCTCTTTCGCCCATTTGGGCGATGTTCTTCCCACAGAAGCTCACCTCCCCTGCGGTAAGATGATCCATGCCCGAAACCACGTACAGCAGCGTAGATTTTCCGGAACCCGACGGCCCCATAACAGCGACCATCTCTCCCTCGCCAATCGCAAAATTGATGTTTTTCAGTACATTGTTCTGCCGTTTGTTTACGATATACGTTTTGCAGAGGTCTTTTACTTCGAGAATATTCATATCAGATTTCCTTTCTTATTCTATATTAGCCGTGTCCAAGGCCGTTATCGTTTTGGTATACAGCGAGGTGAGGAATGCGCTTGCCGCCGTAGCGGCGAGAATAACAAGCGGGAAAGCAAGGAACATTTCAAACGGATTTATCAAATAATCAAGAGCACGCGCCGAGCCCATCATCCTGAAAATCGGATCAATGAAAAGATGCGTAAGCGGCAGGGCGAAAAGTTCCGCTGCGATTACCGTCATACATCCAACGAAAACAAATCGCAGGGTATGGTAAGCATAGATTTTTCCGTTTCGTGTGCCGATTGCTTTCATAAGCGCAATTTCGCCCTGCTCCTTAACGATAAAGGAGCGCTCCATAAGCACGGTGATCAGCACCGCTAAAATGAACGTGAGAACAACGACCATTTGTTTTACTGTATCAATAGTATCCACAACTTTGAGCAGATACGATATACTTTCGGCGCGATTGCTGACATCGTCAAGTTCGGGATAAAGCTTCTGAATTTTTTCCATACGGCGGGCTGTTTCCTTTTGATCGGGAGCGTCGGTGAATTTGATCTGTGTGAAATATGCGCTCTGCGCTTGTATGTAATTGATCTCCTCGTCCTCGTGAAGCCGCACGCCCTCGCCCATATTGGACATAGACTGAAAAATTGCTGTTATTATCAATTCCTTGTCGCCGTCGATGGTTTTTATGGTAATCGTATCGCCGATATCCACTTTCAGCCTATCCGCAGAAAGACTGGTCAGCGCAGCCTCACCGACAGACTGCGGCGGCGTACCCTCAATGTACTCATACATATCCGCAGTCGTTCCTGTGCCCTGATATATTATAACGCTGCTCTCGTTTTCACCGTGTGACACGGGCAGCTTGAACATTATTTCCTGCATACAGCGCGCGGGCATACCGTTTCGGGCGAGATTTTCCTCCATATCCGAAAGGTATTCCTTCAGCTTTTCGTGCCCGTTTTCTGTCATAAGCTCCATTACCTCGCCCTTTGCGGATATGTCGAAGTCCGCAATGCCGAAAACGTTGAAGAGCGTACCGCTTTTCGCCGTGGAAACCGTTGTCGAAAGTATAAGCAGAAGCGACAGGCAGAGGAAGAAAGCGAAGGTTATGATACCGAAACGTTTCGGGCTGCTTACGATATCGTTCAGCGCGAGAAACGACGCTGCGGGAAGCTTTGATTTCCCGAGGCTTATCATGCTCTTTTTGCGGAAGCGCTCGCCCGTCTGACCGTTTCGCACAGCGTCAATGGGCGACATTTTCCCAACCTTTCCCGTACAGCCGTAGCAGAACAGCATGATAACGCCAACCATGCACACCGCGCAAATGACATTGGAAAAAGCCGCGTTTTGATTGTTTATAATAATGGAGCTAGGTACAACACTTACCAGCAGTTCACTGAAAGGAAAGCTGAGCGCGAGGCCGGCCGCCGCGCCGATAACGGAAAGCGCCACGTATTTCACAAGGTACAGGCCCCGGATCTTCAGGTTGCGAAGACCGATCGCTTTCATAACGCCGATCTCGCGGAACTCCTCGGAAAGCGTGAACGCAATGGTAAACCGCAGGATCACCAACGCAACGGCTACAAGAACAAGGCTCACCACAAGGAGGAGACCGACCACCATCATATCAAAAACATAAGACAATTTGAGAGTTGCCTTGTCTGCTGAAAAAAAGGCGTTGTCGATCACCGGCTTGATTTCGGAGATCATTTTTTCCATATCCGAGGCGCGTATATAAATCAGCTCGCCGCCGTAAAATTGCTCGACATTTTCTGCGGAGATGAAATTTTCAATGTCACCGGCGCTTATGAAATAACGCTGTATGGATAGTCCGGTCGATCCAAGAACCGCGTCCTTGACACCGCCCGCGAACGTAAACACACAGCTTACGCCGCCGAGCTTTACAGTCATTTTATCTCCAATCGCAAGCCCGATGTCCTCCGCCGCGCCTGCCGTCATATAAAACTCGCCGCTCTTTACCGATTGAAGAATACCGCCGTCGTCAAGAATATAATTCATGGATATATCCTCATCACTCTGAAGAAGAATCGGGTTTATGCTTGAGGCGGTTTTGCTTTCATCCTCAAAGGTGATATTATCGGACGTCATACACAGTATTTTTTCCTTACTGAAGCTTTCCACCGAAGCGGCAGAATTTAAAATCCCGTCGCGATCGGCCGCACAGGATTTGTTCATTGTCATCGCAAGGTAATCGGGCGCGTCCGCCATTTCAAGATAATCGTCAAGCGCCGTTGTAACGCTTATGATGTTATTCACACCAGATGATACGAACATTGATCCAAGTATGATAAATACAAGCAAAATCACGTTCATCGCCTTTTTGCGCTTAAGGTCTTTTTTCAGTATTTGTAAGTACATTTCCTCTGCTCCTTTCGCTTTGTGGTGTTATTGTAGCATAGAAGTTATTAAATAATCCTTAAATCGGTTTGCGGCAATCAAATCAAATTATAGCGTGATAATAATCATGCTGGAATTTTTGATTTTTTCATTCATTTTTATGCACGAATATCCCCGGCTATGGAACAGACTTTCTAGAATTGTTACTTTGAGCGGTCTCAGCCCGTGAATAGTAACATAAAGTTGGTTACTATATATACATTCCTAAATAAATCTTTATATTTTCTACGGTTCTCTCCTTAGGTCCGCGTTTTATACTTAAACCATCAAATAACAGCACAGCATGCTGAATTTATGATATGAGGAGGATTTTATATGTGGAAATTTTTAAGAGAATACATCAAAACTCCAAACACTATTGGAGCTGTCGCTCCCAGCAGCAGACATCTAGCGGCTGCCATGACTGCTTGGATCGATTTTAATAAAGCAAAGTGTATTGTAGAATATGGAGCCGGAACCGGCATATTTACCCGGGAAGTGTGTGCAAAAAAAAGACCTGGCACGGTTTATATTGTGATTGAACAAAATGACCGTTTTTACAGCATGCTCCAGAAACAATTTCATGGAGTACCGGGTGTAGTACTGATCCATGGAGATGCCGGAAACGTCTGCAACTTTTTAAAAAAGCAGGGCTTCTCGCATGCGGATCATATTATTTCCGGCCTACCCTTTACCTCCCTGCCGGAGCCTGTGTCCCGCAGGATATTGTCCCAGACTCAAAAAGCTGTCGGAGCAAAAGGCGTATTTACTACCTTCCAGTATACTCTGCTCCGCAGGCAGTTTTTGGAGGAATACTTCAATATCCGGAAAATTGTACGCATCTGGCGCAATCTGCCTCCGGCATATGTACTGAATATGAAATTAAAATGCAGTGAATCGGATATAAACGTTACTATGAACGGCCCCCAGGCCGCGAATAGTAACAATATAAACTGCTGCTGGGAAGGTTTATGATGTGTTTCATTTATTTTCTTCTATGCGTACTTCTCCCCATATGTATTCCGGTACCAGAGGCCGCAGTGGTACTGTGGGGAACGGATCATCTTGGCAGTCTGCAAGCTTTTTTACTTGGTGTCACAGGTTCCGTGCTGGGCCTTGCAGTCATGTATACCCTGTCTGCACTGGCGGCCTGCCGCATTTTTAAGGGCAAAAAAGAAAGACGGCAGGCCCTTTGGCTGCAGCGGCTGACAAAGCAGCACCGCTGTCAGGCTCTGGGTATACTATTGATCGTTCCCCTGGTGTCCGATGAGGTACTATGCGCAGGCTCTGCACTTTTAAAAATACCCTTGTTCCAGTTCCTGAAAATTGGTATAATTGCGAAAATCATATCTGTCGGAATGATTTCCTTTTCAGGTTCATTCGGTGTCTTATGCGGCCTGGAACACTGGCAGATCATTGCCGCTGAGCTTCTAATAATGTTTCTTGCTTCGGCAGGCCTGCAGTATTTTTGCAAAGAGGAGGATGCAAAAAGAAATCATGAAAGAATTTATATTGATCATTGATGATGATAAAGATATCTGTAAACTTTTGGGCATCTATCTGGGAAATGAGGGCTACCGCTACCTTGCCTGCGAAAATGCCAGGAAGGCTATGGATGTATTGGAACACTATCAAGTAGATCTGATCCTTCTGGATGTGATGATGCCAGGAATTGACGGTATCAGCGCCTGTCTCAAAATCAGGGAAACGAACAAAATGCCAATTATCTTCATGTCAGCGAAGTCGGAAGATATGGATATCATACAGGGACTCACAGCCGGCGGTGATGATTATGTGACCAAGCCTTTCAAGCCCATTGAGCTTCTTACCCGCATTAAGGCCCAGCTCCGCCGCTATAAGCAGTACAATGAGACAAAAATGCCGGCACATACGCTTCAGGCGGATGACCTGACGGTAGATACCAAAAGCCGCCAGGCGTGGGTAAGCGGGCGGGAAGTCCGGCTGACCCGCAAGGAGTACGATATTCTGGAATATATGCTGCGAAACAGGGGACAGGTACTGACGATGTCCAAGATTTATGAAGCAGTGTGGCACGAAGAGTTTTTTCACTCAGAAAATGCAGTGATGATGCATATTGCAAATCTGCGCAGCAAATTGAACTGGGACGGTGTTCATCCAGATTTTATCAGAACATGCTGGGGAAGAGGGTATCAGATATGACAGACTGGAGAATGATTCCTGACTATATCCTGATCAACAGCATTGTCATTGCCGGGACAATCCTGGTACTTTTTCTGGTTTACAGGAGATTGTCAGTATCTTTCCGAAAACGCCTTACGGCATATTTTCTGAGAGCCGCCTGTCATTCCCTTGTTATCAGCCTGATTGTACTGGCTGTGGAATATCTGCTGTTTTATTATGGGCTGAGAGAATTTTTCTATCATCTGGGCTCACAGCATGGCGCTGCCGCCGAATACCTTCATACTGTACTAATAGCAGCGCCCCCTCTGGTATGCTTTGTGCTGTCTTTTTCTGTCAGGATCAACCGCAAAGTAAAGTACGTGGAGTATCTTTCCCAGGAAATCCAGCTAATCCGTGAAGAAGGCTTTGGAAGAACTATGGAACTGCAGGGCAGTGATGAAATTACAGAACTATGCGCCAGCATCAATGAGATGTCAGTCCAGCTCAGTGAAAAACAGGAACTGGAAAAGAAACAGCTGCAGAGCAAAAATGAGCTGATCACCAATGTCTCCCACGACCTGCGCAGTCCCCTCACTTCCATTATCGGTTATGTGGATCTGCTAAAGCAGACAGGACCACAAGACCAGCAGCAGTTTGCTGAATATATTGAGGTGGTGGAACGCCGCCTGACGGGGCTGAACGTGCTGATCAATGAACTGTTTGAATATACAAAACTAAACTCTGCCGAAAAGATCCCTGATATGGAGCAGATGGATGTAATAGGACTATTGCGCCACGTCCTTTATGAACATAAAGTGCTGATGGAGGCAAACGGGCTGACACTTTCCTGGCAGATAAAAACAGAATCCTATACAGCCAACATCAATACACACCAAATGGTCCGGGTATTCCAAAACCTGCTCGACAATGCCCGCAAATATGCCGATAAATCTGCTCCTATAACAGTAACGGCAGAAACAGAGCTCACCGGCCAGCTCCATATCTGCATTGCAAACCAGGCAGCAGATACCCACGGGCTGAACCCTGATCAAATGTTTGAACGCTTCTATCGCGGGGACCAGGCCAGGAGTGATACTCAAAGCTCCGGGCTTGGGCTGGCCATTGCAAAGCGTATTGTGCAACTCCATGGAGGCCGGATCAGTGCTTCACTGCTGGGACAGAAGCTATCCATCCATTTATTTCTCAAATGAATCAAACGAAACAAGTCAGAAATGATCAGAGCAGAAAACCATCGGCAAAACTGATGGTTTTCTGCCCCAATCCATTACAGTTGCTAAAAACAGCCTGGTACACTGTCCGTTCAGTCTGCTGTTATATCAAATTCAACCTCTCCCATAAAACCAGGAGCAGCTGCGTACTTGTCAAAAATAACCACTTCAATTCCCGCGTCATTAATATAATAGTTCTGTTCTTCTGAAACAGGCTGAAACTCTTCCTATTCTGTCAATCCCTAAATCATTATTTTTTTGGCTTTGACTAATTATTTACCTCAGAAAAACAGGGCATATGATGATGGACATTCATAGTATCTTGTACTGAACAGCTATAATATGATACACTTAATAAAGCATCCTTTGTACTATAATTATAAATGCCATGTATGCCCTTGTCGTGTAATACATATGCAGTGTTTTGAATTCCGCCGAGTGTGATACTGCGGACTTGGCCGCCTGAAACAGCCAGTACCTGAGTTTTTTGCGACCCCTGTGGCTGATCTTTGTTTCGTAAGCATCAAATAAGAACGTGTAGTGAAATATTTGGCGTTCTCTTGTAAACTTAGGGTTAGAGTTTTTAGAGTCCGCTCTCGAAACTCTGATAAAAGCTCGTCCGAAAAATCAGTATAACTTTTAGGCAATACACCTGTAAGCTGGTCGCTTTGTTCTTCTATCAGTGCCATTGCATTATTCACTACTTCACCAAGGCTGGTCATTGTCTGTCCGTCTCGATTCTCTAACCTTGCAGATGCAATATCGTCCGGAAGATTTAATAAATAATCGTACTGTGCTTCTTTTGGAAGAAACAGTGCACTTTTAGCTGCAAAGTCACTTGCTTCTACCGGCATTACTCTGCCACCACGAGACGGACGATTTTTGAGAATTTCCGCTTCTACCATTTTAAATCGGCTATATGCATAACGCAGAAAAATTAAGCCAAGTACTGATTGGATGTTAGCTTTGAACCTGCGCGAAGCAGATCAGCTGATTCCCATAATTCTGCTTCTAATTTGCGAATATTAATCATTGGTTTTGCCTCATGTTTACTTCTTAGTGATTTTTAAAATATACTGGTATGAAAATTCAATACCCTTACAAGTCAGATTTTCACACATATGGGGCGGGTCGTTTTCCGAAAAACCTGTAGGGCGTAATTCAAAACATCTTAATGAGCCAAATGTACTGTCAAAAGCAGACGCAAAATCATAACAGACAGATACAATTTCAGTTTCTGTTTTTCCCAGTGCATGAAGATAAATTCCTATAAACATAAGCGTTCCTTCGACTAAACCACATTGCGCCCTATACCCGCCTGCACCATGCAATCCAACCGCAGACCAAATTACCTGTGGTTCAATCATGGTTTCAAATAATTCACTCAGACAAATGATTGCTGTCCTTGCACAGTTTATATCATCATTCCAGTACAATTCATGTACCCTGTTCTTTATATATTCCTGCATAGTATGCCATCTCCTTGACGCTCGATTTTCCAGTCAGGCAAATACGAATTATCATAATCTCCAATCAATTCTTCCCGATGATAAATTACTCCATTTTTCTCATTCCTTTCAAGGCAATCAAGTAGTGCTTCAAGCCCATACCTTTTAGCAAATACTGTGAATCCGTATGGCTTCATTTTTGATAATAACCCTTTATGGCAGTCATTTTCACATAAAAAACAGTCTAATCCACATCTTACAATTCCAAGTTCTCTTTTCACTTGATTTTTCTTCTTAATTTTTATATTGCTTCTCTCATAATTCCTATTTGTTATCAGATTCATTATACTGCAAGGGAGCTATACTTCATCATAAATATGTTTTTTCATTTCATCCATTTTGTTAAGCTCCTCATTCTGGTTTAATAATTGCAAGTCCGACTCTCCAGAAATATTGGTAAGACTACGGTTATCTCGTCTTTTCTCACTCATCGAAATCTCTCCATTCAAAAAAGAAGTGTCAGACTTACACTATCATGGTAGCATAAATTTCGTTCTCCGTTTAGTTTAGTTTTATGATGGAAAACATGTATGTACCAAAAAATTCTACCATCAAATTTCACACAGTAATCTCAATCTGATTTCCTTCCAAATCCAGAACACAGCTTTCATAATACCCGTCCCCGGTCGTCCGCGGTCCGCCGATTACCTCGTACCCGTCTGTTTTAAGCCTGCCGGTCAGTTCATCCACCCGCTCTTTGCTTCCCACACTGAATGCTACATGGATATATCCCATCTGAGCAGGTTCCTTTTTGTTCTCCGCTGCATCCGGCCTGTTCATAAGTTCCAGTCTTGCGCCATCTGCAAAGGTTAAAAAGTAAGAACGAAAATCAGTTTTCCGGTTGTGATACCCCCCGTTTGCCTGTGCTTCAAAATATTTTATAAAAAAATCCTTTGTTCTTTCCAGATCCTTCACATATAAAGCAACATGTTCTATTCTCATGGCACTTTCCTCCAAAAATAAATGCGGCACTTTTCTGTGTTTCTACATTTGCTTTTATTTCTGCTTTTTTATAACGTTTCCTCATACCGGTACTTCTTCAAAATCCGTCCGAACACCAGGCAGATCACGACACCCAAAATCCCAAGAAGAAACAGTACCATTGCTGCTCCTGAGCCTTTTCCGGCTCCAAACAGCCGGTTCAGTATGCCTCCCGGAACTGCTTTTTCCATCAGAGGTTCGCAGACTTTGTCCACCAGATAACCCCCCAGGAAAAATCCGACCGGTATTGTAAAGAACTGAAGTGTATTTCTGCACGAATAAACTCTTCCCTGTAATTCCACAGGAATCGTTGTCCGAAGAATCACATCCATATTTGCATTCATAATCGGAACTGGCAGCCAGCCCATCAGCTGCCCCAGGCACCACAAAGCCGGAACTCTTGTAAATGCCAGCAGAAAATTTTCAAAGCTGAGTGAAATGAGCATCGTAATGTAAATAATCCGAATACGATTTTTCGGCCGTTTCATTCCTGTAACCACTACGCTGCCAATCAGCGTTGCGATACCTGCCGCAGATGTCACCAGACCAAGCACCATCTCCCCGCCTACTGGCACAGACAGAACGTACGCCGGTAGTACCGCATCAAATGCCGAAGCAACCAGATTGACGCCTGCCAGAAATAAAATGAGGACGAGAATCAGACCGTTTTCTCTTAAAAATGCAAGCCCTTTTCCTGCTGCTGCAAACAGCGACTCTCTCTTTTCTGTCCTGCTCCCGTTTGTTTGCGGAACATCAATCAGAAACAGCAGCGCCAGAAAAGCAATTACAAAAGAACCAAGATCCACTGCTATGACAGCATTCATTCCGAGAAGCGTAAACAGCGCCGTCGCAAGTACCGGATTCAGAATCGTAATCACAGACTGCGAAAACGATCGCAGACCGCTTGTTCTCTGGTAATGTTTTTTCGGAATAATCAAGGTCATCGCCACATCACTTGCCGGCTGCTGTACCGTATTCATCAGACCATTCACACCATTCAAAAGATACAGGTGCCACGGCATCAGCAGATTGCCTCTCAGCAGCGTAAAAATCAGCACCGTACACAAGGCTGCCGCCGTATCACAGGCCAGCATCGTTCTTTTCTTGTTCCATCTGTCACTGAGTGCTCCTGCGAATATACTCATGATAACATACGGCGCATACGAACAGATTGACAAAAGCGCTGTTTGCAGCGCGGACCCTGTCTTTTCATACAGCCATAAAGTAAGCGCAAAAGCAGTCATACTGCTTCCCAGCTGAGAAAATGACTGTGTGCTCCACAGAATCAGAAAAGTTTTCAGTTCTTTGTATGTGTTATTTATTTTTTTGTTCATTTATCTTTGCTCCTTTATGATTTTTCCATTTCTTCTCATAATAAGCAAAGTCTGAGGATGCCCCTGCTATCAGGGGTAGCGATTTCAGACAAATCTGTCTCAAATCATCCTCCATGCAGTCTCCTCAAACTCTGCATGGAGCTGTACCAATCTCTAAAATCATGCCGATTTCCCCTCCTCATCCTGTTCCTCTTATCTTCATTATTTTGCTCCAATACGCTCCACTGCCTGCTCCGCCTCGCTCTCTCCGAACACCGCTATCCCGTTTTCCCGAAGCAACGCGGCTGTCACACCAGCTCCCTCAGTCAGTGTTCCCGAAAAGGAACCATCATAAATCTGCCTGCTGCCGCAGGAAGGACTGCGCTCCTTGAGCAGCGCCACACTGCAATGATACAGCTGAGCAATCCGCAATGTTTCCCTTGCTCCACGAAGATAATGTGCTGTCACATCCTCTCCTGCGGCATTGATGATCAGCTGCCCTCTTCGCTCTGCCGGGCATCTCGGTGTCGCCATACCGCCCAGCTGTTCCGGACAGACCGGAACCAGATGAATCCCCTCCGTATCGATCAGGCGGGCAATGTCCTCATTTTTCTTCGGTATTCCATTGTATCTGCAATTCACACCCAACAGACATGCACTGACCAGCACATTGCACATAAACTTTCACCTCCTGTTGCATCATCTCCTTTGCAATCATGAGACGCTTTTTCAGGGGCCTCCTGATTTCAATACGTTTGCAGTTGCTTTTTTCTGCATCCAGTATAACGCTTCCGGATTTTCATGACAAGGAAATTGTGCCACGGCACATACAGAAACGGGAAACTTGCCTTTTTCTGTACAGAAACCACGAAATCTGATAAAATGAACCTCAGAAAATCAAAAAATGGAGGCCCCCAGACATGAAAGAAAAACTCTATACCATCCCCCTGAATGATGCTGTCGCAGAGCATGACGAATGTCCGCTCTGTTTCATTGAACGAAAGCTTGAGCGGGATATGCTTGATTTCGTCCTTGGCAGCAGTTCCTCCTATATGGAAAGCGAGATTCGCCAGCAGACGGACGAGGCCGGGTTCTGCCGGGAACACATGAAAAAAATGTTTGACTACGGCAATACGCTGGGTAACGCTCTTATTTTAAAAACACATTACAGGAAAATTCAAAAAGAAATGAAAGAAACCTTCCGGGATTTTACCCCTGGCAAGACTTCACTGCTTGGGCGGATTCGTCGTACGCAGGATACCCAGGAGCAGAACGCAGTCTCCAAATGGACCCGGAAACGCGACTGTTCCTGCTATATCTGTCAGGGCATCCAGGAAACGTTTGACCGCTATCTCGATACCTTTTTTTACCTCTACCGAAACGACGAAGAGTTTCGTACCAAGATCAAAAACGGCCAGGGCTTCTGCCTGCATCATTTCGGCATACTCTGTGACAGCGCCGACCGTTATTTAAAAGATACAGAAAAAGCAGAATTTTATCCTGCCATGTTTGCACTGATGGAACAGAATTTTGCAAGAATTGAAGAAGAACTTACATGGCTGGCTGATAAATTCGATTACCGCAACCGCGACGCGGACTGGAGAAACTCGAGGGACGCGCTGCAGCGCGGCATGCAGAAATTGCGCGGCGGATATCCGGCCGATCCGCCGCACAAGGCGAAATAAAATACCGGACCGCCTGTGCTTTGTCCAGCTCGTATCACGATCTGACTGTCCCTCATTACCATCCCATCATTTCAAGCCACTGGTTCACAGTCTCCTCTCTGCGCTTCTGTGTTCCGGCTCCGGGCCTTTGCAGCAGCAGTTCCCCACAAATGCGACCATCCAGCAGATACAGGATACGGCCGCATCTGCCGGCAACCTTACTGTCATGCGTAACCAGCAGAATCGTCGTTCCCTCCTGATTCAGCTTAACAAACGTGTCCATGACCTCTGCGGCAGCGCTTTTGTTCAGTGCTCCCGTCGGCTCATCTGCAAGCAAAATTTCCGGCCGGTTGATCATGCTTCTGCAAATACACGCCCGCTGTAGCTGCCCACCTGAAACCTCTGTAATACTGCGCTCCTTCAATTCTAAGACAGAAAGCTTCTGCATCAAGCTTTCCGCTTCTTTTCGCAGTTCCAATTTTGACCTGTTATGTAAAACGCGATTTGCCTCCGCAGCAGGCAACAAAATATTGTCCAGAATATTCAGCTTTCCCATCATATTCATCTGCTGGAATACAAATCCCATCCTGTGCAGCCTGATCTCTGCCCGCTTCTCCTCAGAAATCCCAGTAATCTCCTGCCCCGCCAGATACACCCTCCCACTCGTCGGCTGATCCATACCGGCCACCTGATATAAAAGTGTAGATTTCCCAGAGCCAGACGGTCCCATAATCGCTACCATTTCACCAGAGTTCATCGTAAAAGAAACACGATCCAAAATTGGCTCCCTGCACAATGCCTCTACACGCAACAAATCTTCCATAATCCTGATTCCTTTCCCAATATAATATACGTATCTCCTGTATGATGCCGCTATTCTTTTCCCATACAGCGCCCCAAATCCCTATCAAGCCACTATGTTTTCCCTATACAGCATTCGAATGCCCGAACTCTTTCAATTTCAGCGATCCCTATCCATACAGCAATACCTGCTGTCAGGAGAACTACGGACGGATAAAACAGCAATGCCGTTCCCACTGGACTACAAACCGAAAATTTCCTGCTCCAAACGACTGTAACACCCTCCCGCACAACTTCTCTCCCAGCAAATTTCCGGTTACAATACCTGCCGCTATTCCCATTGCAACAAACAAAATGCCTTTTTTCATATATACCCTGCGTATACTCCCTGTCGAAAAACCAAGTGCTTTCTGTAAAGAAATATCATAGCGGTTTTGTTCTACCAGCAGGCGCATAAAGAGCGCAGCAACCACAAAAATAATAAAGATTGCTGTACTGCCCGCAACATCTGCCGCCAGACGGATTTCTTTCAATGTCTGACCATACGTTTCCTGCACATAAGTTTCCACCTCTGTTACCTCTGCGCCAAGCCGCTGATAAGCCTGCATCCACTGCTTTCGTTCTGACGTGGCCGCTTTTCGCGTATTGCCTTCCAATGCTTCTGCTTTGTACACATTTTCTTTCTGTCCATCTTCTTTCAATGTAACATACAAAACGCTCCACGCCGCAGGCCTTTCCTCCCACAGGCCAAAGGCTCCCTTTGCTGTCTTTCCGCCATTTGTAATGTCCGAATAAATCCCGCACACTGTACAGGCAAACGCTCTGTCCTCGTTTTGCAGCGTAAGTGTATCTCCTATTGTTACGTCAAACTCTTCCGCACACAAAACAGATACCGCCAGCTCCGTTTCCAGTTCCGGCGGTCTGCCCGCCTGATAACTGACCGGAAATACCGTATGATCCCCTGTCTCAACCTTCAGGTCACAGAGAGTTCCATTAGGAAGCTCAACCCGACCTGTTTTTGTCTGAAGAACCACATAACGCTCCACTTTCGGATCAGCTGCAAGCGCCGCAGCAATCCGGGGAACCGTCGTCTCATCCAGCTCAGTCATTTCTCCATTTTGGTCGGCCTCGGTATCCCAATCTTGGTTTTCTCTGACATCCATGCGAATCTCCGCATTCCCGATTCCCATATGTGTCACAAATTCAGAGGAAGAAAGTGTACTGTGGAGGTTTTTCGGAACGAAGACCAAAAACATACACGCAGTTGTCACAAAACTAATCAGCAAATACTGCCTCCGGGTATCTCTTTTCTTCTGTACCTGTCCTGGAAACAGAGCTTCCAGTATCGTAAGTCCCTCTGACTTTTTCAGGGTATGTAAAACCGAAAGCAAAAGAATTGTCTCCACCGCAAATGCTGCCAGAAATGAAAGGATACCCAACTTCCAGCTGAACCGCGGTGCGCCATACAACTCCTGCATCTGCCTTGTCAGTGGCCCGCAAAGCAGACAAGCCAGCAAAAAGCCCGTTGTTGCCCCGCACACAGACAACAGAATATATTTGGTAAAATACAGCTGTCTGATTCGTTTTTTCCTGAATCCAAGTGCTCTTAGCATCCCTGTTTCCTGTCTTTCTTTTTCCAATTGTAATCTCAGAATAAACTGAATACACAGCAAAGAAATCAGCAATATTACCATGCTCACCAGAAAAATCACCGCAATCATCGTCCCGTCAGACAGTGCATTCATCATACGAATAAGCGGTTTTGTAATCATCGGACCGTTTGCCGGAAGCCCGCTCTCTGTATAGGCAGTACCAAACTCGCTGCTTTTCGTTCCTTCTTCCAGCAGAAATTCAATCAAATATTCTTCTTGTCCCTGTTCCCGCACCGTTTCATAATCCTTAGGATGAATCAGAAAGCGTTTAGAAGACGCCATCATCGAATTCATCTGCGCATCCCGAATAAAACCGGCAATCATAAACTCCCGGCTTCCTGCCTGCATAAGATCTCCTTTTTTGAGCTGGTACATAGCACGGTAACAAACCGGCACATACACTTCCCCCGGCCGCACCTCCGGCATCATGCCTTCTAGATCCAGCAGATAATCAAAGTTCTGCCCCTGCACACACAATCCGTTGTCCTGCGTGTTGTCCGCAAGACTGTAGTTTCCCAGCATGATTGCTGCATTCTCCAAATTTAATAGCCTGCTCACCTGCCAGTTCCGGATCTGCGCATGGTCATCGGCAAATTCCTGAAGCGATTTTTCATCCAAGTCTCCCGTATGCATCTGCAAAAAATCGGGAGTACGAGCCTGTTCCATCAGCGTATTGATCGAATGCAGCAAACTAATCCCCAACAGTACTGTGAGCGCCATAAACATAGCCGATACAGCCATAAAAATCATTGTCGCAACAGCCAACATCCTGCTGCGTCTGATGTCATTCCATACCAGAGTCTTACGTACACCATATTTCAAAATTCCAGTCACAAGGCTTTCCTCCCAAATTTTATTCTCACTACTTTCGTTCCGGCCTCAGCCCGTACTGTTTTCTTTCTGGGCTTTTCTTGCCGGGAGATCCGCATTCAGCCATATCTCCTCACCGTTTTTGCCGCTCCAGCGCCCGTACACTTCTGGCTGGATATAACAGCAACGCAGTCACACTCAGTAAAACCCCGGCTGCCATAATTACCCCGGCTGCACCTCTGCCGACTCCAATCTGAAACCGTTCTGCCAGATAATCCGCAGTAATCCCAGCGGCCCCATAAGCTACCACGTATCCGATCTGTGACAAAAAACCAATCAGCCCCCAGGCCCTTCCCTGAAGTTCGTCCGGAATATTCGTCCGTACCAGATAATCGAGGCAGTTATTTGCAAACGGCAGCATTGCAAAAAATAGAAACCCAAACACACAGATGATATATTTATTTTCCCTTATCCCAAAGCCAACCATCCCGATTCCTGCCACAAACAGCGAGCCGCACAACGCTTTCACATAACTGCCTCTGATTCCCTTTGCACCCAGAAAAATACCGGAGGCCAGCATCCCGCTCGCACAGACTGTCTCACCGACTCCGAGCGTCACACTGTCCGCAAAATCCAGAATCAAAGGTTCTGCCAAAACCTGAAGCGTCCCCATAAAGCATGTGATTGCTGCGGAAACCGCAATCAGGAGCCGCACGCCCCTGTGTTCCGTCACTGCCTTCCAGCCCTGCCGCAAGCTCTCCCGAACCGTTTCTTCCTTCCGTGTCTTTTTCACCGCTATCCCTCGCTTTACAACCGCCGTAGAGACAACTGTGAGAAAAAAGGTACCGATATCAATCACCAGCAAGAGCTTGATATCACTGACCGCAAGCAATACAGCCGCCAAAATCGGCGATACCAGATACCTTGCACTCCCTGCAATACTGACAAGGCCGCTTGCTCTCGAATACTCTTCCCTGGTCAGCAAATCCGTAATTGTTGCACGGTATGCCGGCTCAAGCAGTGCCGAAAATGCAGCGCTTATCAGTACACCGATGCAAATCTCATAAAATTCAGCCCCGCCGCGAAGCATACAGACCAGAATATAAATCAGCCCAAGCGCAGAAAATCCGTCTCCCACCATCATCAGCACTCTTCTGTCATATCGGTCCGCCAGCACCCCCGCCGGAACACTGAGCACCAGCGTGGGCAAAAATGCAAGCAGCGTTATCAGTGCCATACTGGCAGCGCTTCCCGTCTGTCGAAACACATACACCCCCAGTCCGAAGCTCGTCAAGCCGCCGCCAACTGACGAGACCAACTCTCCTGCCCAAAGAAGCATAAATTTTGAAAAATTACTGTTTCTGTTTGCTTTTTTCTGTTCCATCTTTTATCTCCTTTTTACTGACCGTCTGACTGTCGATAATAAAATAAAAAAAAATATGCTTTACAGGCACCAGCAATGGAACAAAACCTCCTGGCTTTTGTTCCATCCGCAAGCAAAATGCAAAGCACTCCTTTCACTCTGCCTTCTGGCTCAGCGTGCAGCACCGGTATTTTGCAATGCCGGCAGGATAGCTTCCTGCAAACTTCCGCCTTCCATGCCCAACATCCGTTCCAGATTGTAGACAAACGCCATCGCCTTTTTCTGCCGCTCATCCTCCCCGTACCCGGACAGCTCATCAAACACGGTACATGAATATAGGAGCGTCATCTCTACCACCTCAGCCGGATAATCTGTCCGGCAAAGCCCCTGAGCGATACCCTCGTTTACCAGCTCCGTGATCACTGGATTCACCTCTCGCAGCAGCCGCTCCATCATTTTCTGATGCATCAGCGCGTTTTGCGGCTTATGAACCTGCTCCATCACCTCGTGTCCGAGGTCATTATCCACATTCAAAGCCAGAAGAGTCATCGTCAGACGCTGCAGCACCGGTACTTCCTTTTGTCCGGCAATTGCCTTCGCTGCCGCAACAATCTGTCCTGTCATACGTCCGATCATAGCATCCAGAATATCCTCTTTTGACTTAAAATGATAGTACAAGGTACCCCTGGCAATCCCGACTTCATTTAAAATATCATTGGTACTGGTGTGGTCAAAGCCTTTCATCCCAAACAGGCGCTCCGCCACATCCAGTATCTCATTTCTGCGCTCCTCTGCCTCTTTTACAATTCTCACTTATTTTCCCATCCTGCGTAATAGATATCGACAATCTGTCGGTTTCATTGTACCGCCAGGGAACTCGCTTGTCAACTACTGCCTGAACCCTTTCCCAAAAACTACTGTCTGTATGTTTCAAGGAAGTCTCTCAGTTGTATGGTAGCGTCTTTCAAAACCTCGATCCGCGGCAGATAAACCACCCGGAAATGGTCCGGTTCTTTCCAGTTAAAACCACCGCCATGAACGATCAGAATCTTTTTCTCACGCAGCAGATCCAGTGCAAATTTTTCATCGTTCCAGATATTGAATTTCTTTACATCAAGTTTCGGGAAAATATAAAACGCAGCCTTTGGTTTTACGGCGCTCACACCCGGAATGTCATTCAGGGCTTTATAAATGAATTCACGCTGCTCATAAATCCTCCCACCCGGCACAATATAATTATTTACGCTCTGATGCCCGCCAAGCGCTGTCTGTACGATGGACTGCGCCGGTACATTGGAACACAGACGCATGTTGGAAAGCATATTCAGGCCCTGAATATAATCCTTTGCCGCAGCTTTATTACCACTCAGCACCATCCAGCCAATCCGGAATCCTGCGATCATATGTGATTTTGACAGACCACTAAAAGTCACGCAAAACAGATCCGGAGCCAGCGAAGCAATTGAAACATGCTCCTCTCCGTCCATCACCAGACGATCATATATTTCATCCGAAAAGATCATCAGCTGATGCTCTCTCGCTATGTTCACAATCTGCTGCAATACCTCGCGCGGATACAGAGCGCCTGTCGGGTTATTCGGATTGATCAGTACGATCGCTTTTGTCTTGTCTGTAATCTTTTTCCGGATATCATCCATATCAGGGTACCACTCTGCCTCCTCGTCACAAATATAATGAACGGCTGTACCGCCCGCAAGTGTGACACACGCCGTCCACAAAGGATAATCCGGCGACGGAACAAGCACCTCATCCCCATTGTCCAGAAGCGCTGACATACTCAGATTGATCAACTCACTGACACCATTTCCTGTATAGATGTCATCCACCGAAACGTTCGGGATCTTTTTCAGCTGCGCATACTGCATAATCGCCTTTCTCGCGGAAAAAAGTCCTTTGGCTGCCGAATAGCCCTCACATTCCGTCAACTGCCTTTGCATATCATAGACCACTTCGTCCGGCGTCCGGAATCCAAACGGCGCCGGGTTCCCGATGTTGAGCTTCAGGACACTCGTTCCGTTATCTTCCATCCTCGTCGCCTCTTCTACAACAGGTCCTCTGACGTCATATAATACATTATCGAGCTTTGTTGATTTCTTAAATTCCCTCATTTTTGTTTCTCCTTTCGGCACTCCATATTCATTTTGTTCTGTCAAATTATTCTGTTTTGCCAAGACGTTTGACGCCCCATAGAGCCATTCCATCTTAACTCCCAGCGTTTCAGCCAGAAACGCCGCAATATTTTTTCTGGGAACCGCTTTTCCGCTGACATACTGGCTCACCTGACTTTTTCCAAGCTTTACCCCTGCCGCCTCCGCGGCCCGTATCAGATCTACCTGCTTCAGCCCACACTGCTCCATCGCTTCATTCAGCCTATTCGCAAAAGTAGTGTTTTCCACTGTAAAACCTCCTTAATTAAAACCAGAAGTTCATTTTCTTGGATATTCTACCATGTCACACGAAAAAGTTCAATGTTTTATTTAAAAAAGTTTATTTATAGTTCATTTCCCCACATATCGAAACCAAAAAGTTCATTTTATACAAGTTCCCAAAACAATATATTATTTCTTTAAAAACTACTTTGTTTTGTATCTGATACTTATCAAAACATTATGCAACAAACAAAAACACAGGCCTCTTTTTCAGATTCCTGTGTTTTATGTTTTTTAATTCAATTCCTTTATATAGCTTGCATACCTGCTCACTTCTTACTCAATCCACAAATCAAAACTGCGCGTACACAAACTTCGGCGCGCTGGACAGATTCGCCAGCATAAAATACAGATACAACGTCATCATCAACACATAGAAGCCGCACACGCTCCACAAAAACTGCAGCCGCGGACGTTCCTTAATCTTCTTGATAGAATTGATAAAGGCTTTCACAGACCATCACCCATCCTTTCTTTCCGATATGAACCCGGTCCTTGAAGAAATACTTTGTGTATTCCTCACCGGAAAAATCAGCAACCTGCGCGCCGTATTCCGCAGCTACGCCGAGTACCTTTTTATAGTAGCCCTCCCGGGCCGTTTTCGGGAACCCGGTAAAATCATAGTAATAACCGTTCACCGGAAGGATGACCAGCATAGGTGTGATATCAAGTTCCTGACACACCTGAAGGAAGCAGCGCAGATCATCGTATTCCGGAGAATTTTGATAACCGTTTACTGCGTCTTTGTCCTTGTCCTTTTTCTCGTCCAGATACGGCTGTATCAGTTTATAGCTGGCAGTGTCCATAAAAAACTCATTCTGGTTCTCCTCCTCGCCAGCTGCTTCCGCCTGCTCGATCAGCGCTTCCCAGTCCGGAGCAATATCCTCTGACACCAGACCGTCGCCTTTTTCAATTCCTGCTGCCGTCACCTTTGTACTGATCGAAAAAAGCTCTTTTTCATACAGAAAATTCTCCCAGATCGTTTCCTGAAGATTTTCCAGAACATTGCCCTCTTTTTTCCACAATACTTTCTCATGCAGATCCACATGATCTAAGGTTTTCTGATCCACACTGCCAATCAGCTTGTGGGTTCGCTCAGAAATATAGGATCTCGTCTCCTCGCTCAGCTTCTCATTTTCCAGCATTCCCGCATATAAGGTTTCTGAAAAACGGGATGTATACGCCTGATCGACCACACCGGTCTTTCGGAACCACTGCGGAGAAACAATCAGAACCGCTTTTCTCATGGTCATGCTGTCTTCGATCGCTGCCAGAGTTACCGCATGGCTTAGACACTGATAATATCCTGCGCCAATCAGCATGGGATTGAAGCGGTTCCCTGCAAATACCTGCGCCGGATGATACGCGGTATCTGCTCCGTGCTGAAATTCAGACGAACCGAATACCGGTATACACGCTTCGTTCATATTCTGCGTCAGCGCTGCGAGAGATTTTCCCTTCTCTTCTTCCGACCACATGGAAAACTGAGGGTTGTTTACCGCCACGCAGTTTCCAATATAAAAATGGCACCCGAGAACTGTTCCTGCAAAAAGCAAAAGCGCCACCAGAAATGCTTTTACCCGCCGCACCGTTTATCTCCTCGCTTCTACCAGAGCAAGTATTTTCTCCGGTGTGTTAATATCTCCACGTTCCACTTCAGACGGTGAAATCACGATCTCAAACTGCTCCTCCAGCTCCACCAGAAACTCTGCAAATCCCAGAGAATCCATCAATCCGGACTCAAACAGCTCCAGTTCCATGTCTTCTTTTACTCCGTCATCCTCACAAATTTCTGCAAGCAGTTCCAAAACTTCATCTCTCATGGCTTTTCTCCTCTTCCTTTCATTCAATAACTATCCAATCAGCTCCACCAGTTTTCCGGAAAACAGGAAGAAACCGAACATCACAAGCTGCATCGTTACAAACCAGGATGCCGCCTGATACCATTTCTTTGCTTTATACTTTTTATAAAAAGATGATTTTTTCTGATAAACTTCAGTGCCAGCCAGAAGCGCACCGTGATACAGGCCATACAGAATATACGAGACGCTCACGCCGTGCCACAATCCCATAATCCCCATGTTCACAAAAAACCCGACACATGCTCGCTGCAATCTGCTTGAAAACCATTTTTTCTTTGCACTGAACATCACAAACCGTGTAAACACGAAATCCCGGAACCAATGCGACAGCGAAATATGCCAGCGGTCCCAAAATTCTCGGATATCCTTGCTGATAAACGGCAGATTAAAATTGTCGGGCAATTCGATCCCAAGGATATAAGAGCTGCCCACCGCCATCAGAGAATAACCCGCAAAATCAAAAAAAAGATACGCGCCGTACGCATAAGCATACACAACCCACTGATACCAGATATGTCCTGTCTCAAAATAACCCATCACTTTGTAGGCTGCAGCTGCCAGCACCATCTTATAGACGGCTCCGAGCAAAAGTTTCCAACACCCGCGGCCACACAGCTCCATATAGGCTTCCCGCGAAAGCTTTCGCGACCAGTCGGCCCCAAACCTCCTGCTCCGGTCAATCGGACCAGAGGAAAAACTTGGAAAAAATACGAGAAACGCCGTTGTCTCTGCAAACGACACTTCCTTGATCACACCGTCATACAGCTCGATCAAAATCTGAATCACGCGGAAATTCAGGTAAGAAATTCCGATAAATCCAAAAATATTCAAATGAAACAGCGGCGTCACCTTACACAATACAAGCGGCAGCAAAGCGAGCAATACCACTGCGTGATAAACACCGGCCTTTCTTCCCTGCCTGCTGCGAAGACGCGCATAGCCAAAAATCAGCAGCATCGACCAGCCATAAAACAGCAGGAGATAAAAAAGTGATTCCGGCTTTCCCCCGAAAATAAGTGCCGCGAAGATCAACGAAACAACAAAGCCATATTGCCCGAGCGGTTTTTCCATCCATCCAAGCACTGCTGCCACCAAAAGCACCAGCACCAGAAGCAGGAAAAACGGCAGTCCTTCATAATAACTCATTCGACTGTTCCTCCGCTCTTCTGCACTTCATGATTCTTCGTCAATATTGCCTTATTTGGTTCCACACATGTAGTCTTTCTACCCAAAACGCCATCCTGAGCAAGCCGCTTCCGGTCCACCTTGCCATTATTGGTCATCGGTAATTCATCCACAAAAACAATTTTTTTCGGTATCATATAATCCGGCAGAAATTGTTTCAGATCACTGCGCAGCTTTGCCAGCTCATCCACAGTACGCTCGCTTCCTGATCCGGAAACTGACGCACAATTGTCCTCCAAAGGCCGCTTCACAATATACGCCGTCAGACTGGATACCTTCCCGCCGCGTATCCCCGGTACCACCACCGCATGTTCCACCTGCGGCAATTTGGAAATATTGCTCTCCACATCCTCCAGCTCAATCCGGTATCCATGCAACTTGATCTGCAAATCAATTCTTCCGCAGTAGTACAGCATCCCGTTTTTCAAGTAGCCTTTATCTCCGGTATGATAACCTCGCACACAATGCTCAGACACAAAAAATGATTTTTCCGTCAAATCCGGCCTTCCATAATATCCTGTACTAACCGTATCGCCAAGGATAATAATCTCACCCTTTTCGCCCTCCGGCAAAACGTTTCCATCCTCATCCCATATTTCAATTTTTGTACCTGGTTTCGGACTGCCAACCGGCAGAGGCTCTTCCAAAACTGCAAGTTCCTGCGTCACAAGCACATCTGTCACAGCAACTGTAGATTCCGTCGGACCGTATGTATTGATAACCTTTGCCCCTGGAAAACGTTCCTGCAGCTTCCGCGCCGTCTTGTTTGTCAGCGTCTCTCCGCAAAACAGAAACACTTCCAGTTCAGGCAGTAATTCTCGATCAAAACTCTTATCAGAAAGACAGACATCCGCAAACGACGGAGTAGAAACCCAAACCTGTGCTTTTGATGCCGCAAGCCCCTGCAGCAACGCACGATAGTCCGACTGTACTGTTTTTTCGAGACAATAAAGCGTTCCACCGCTCGCAAGCGACGTATACAGATCCATCACCGACAAGTCAAAGGAAAACGGAGCCTGATTCAAAAATACCTGCCCCTGCTTTGCCTCCGGGCTGCTCCCAAGTCCCGTGGACCAATCCAGATAATAATTCAGGCAATCTGCCGTGATCTGTACGCCTTTGGGCGTTCCTGTACTGCCGGACGTAAAGATAATATAATACGTCTCATTCCCATGCACCCAGTTTTCTTCCGCTATTACATGCAGAATTTCTTTCCCGTCTGTATTGAAACCGATATTTTCCTTGCCTGTTGCAGAATCTGTCTTCTTCTGCTCTGCTCCTCGCCAAAAGCCGTCCTCATCACCTAAAATATGTCTCAAAGCATCCAGCCCAAGCACCTGCTTTTCTCCGACGTCCGCGCAAAGCTCCTCTGTTGCAAGCACATACCTGGACGGGAGCGCTGCAAGCGTTGCCTCCACCCGCGCATCCGGCACAGAAATATCAATCGGGCAGTACGCCCGTCCCGACTTCACACACGCCAGAAAGCATACCAGCATCCATGGATGCTTATGTCCGTACACCGCCATGGGTGTCCTGTCTTCATCCGCATGTTCCATCAACCATGCAGCCAGCCGTTCTGAGTAATCCCAGAGCTCTCCATAAGAAATCGCGTCCTCACAGCCCCGCCGAAACGCAATGCGCTGTGGATACTGTTTCGCACACTCCTGTATTTTCTTTAAAATATCCAAAAAATCACCTCATTTGTTTTTTACCTTGACTAACATAGCATGTTCATTCGTTTAATTCAACTTTTCTTTGCAAAACTTAAGGTTATTTTTAAAAATGTAAGAATTATGTTAAAAAATAACGCAAAGAGAGCCACTGTATAAACACAATGTTCGTACAGTGACCCGCTCCGTTTTCATTAAAATGATAACATCCTGCCATATCTGAAATAATCAGCTGCCTGATACACCATTTCTTTTACCACATCCGGTGTAAGACAGCCACTCAGAAGATCCGATCTGCCAGTCCAGTCGATACCAGGAACAGAATCAGCATTACGACCGGAACAACATACCGGATCATAAAACGATATAGACCGGCACGTTTAAAATGTTCTCCGTTTCGTTCTACTTCCCCTACAATCCATTCAGGGCCGATCACCCATCCAATCAGAATGCTTGTCATCAGTGAGATAAACGGCATCAGAAAACTGTTGCTGATATAATCCATGACATCCAGAAGCTGTCCCACAGAACCATTTGGAAGTTTTAATTCAAAATACAGCTTGTTGTATCCAAGGCAGATCAGTACAGCAGTGATCAGTGCATAAATACTGACAGCGCCGCACATTTTTTTACGTGGTTTATGATAAAGTTCCATACAGTTTGCAACCAGTGTTTCCATAACAGATACACAGGAAGTCAGCGCAGCAAAACCCATCATCAGGAAAAATGCGATTGCCACTGGACGGCCAAGCACACCCATTGCATCAAAAACTTTTGGCAGTGAAATGAAGATAAGGCTTGGGCCGGAAGCCATTCCATCATTCCCGAGAAAAACGAATACAGCCGGGATGATCATCATTCCTGCAAGAAACGCAACGCCAGTATCAAAAATTTCAATCTGGTTTGTCGCCTTGTTCAGATTCACTTCATTTTTTACATAAGAGCCATAAGTAATCATGATTCCCATCGAAACGCTCAGTGAAAAGAACAGCTGGCTCATGGCATCCAGAAGGATTTCCAGGAAACGTTTTACAGTCAGTCCGCTAAAATCAGGTTTGAGATAAACGGATAATCCCTGCAAACCTGTGCGGACCGTACCATCACCATCTGTATGAGACAGAGTCAGTGAAAATACAGCAATAATCAAGATCAGAAGGATCAGCCCCGGCATAATGACCTTGGAAAACTTTTCAATCCCCTTCTCCACACCGCGAAATACGATCCAGGCTGTCAGCACCAGAAAGATCAGCATAAATACGATTGGTGCAATGTCCGCAGTGATAAACGATGAAAAATATGTATCAGCAGCCGCTTCCGATCCATCTGACACAATGTATTCAAAGAAATATTTCATGATCCATCCACCGATGACAGAATAATAAGTCATAATCAGTGCCGGAACAAGAAATGTGAGATTTCCCAAAAATTTCCATTTCGGATGAAGTGCTCCAAATGCCCGAAGTGCATTTTTCTTTGTTTTCCGTCCGATTGCCACATCTGTTGTCAGCAGGACAAATCCAAAGGTCAGTACCAGCACCAGATAAACCAGTAAAAACAGACCACCGCCATCTTTTGCACAAAGATACGGGAATCTCCAGATATTTCCCACACCTACCGCGCTTCCGGCAGCTGCCAGAACGAAGCCGATTGAACCGGAAAAACTACTTCCTTTTTCTTTCATTTTCAATTTCCCCTCTTTAAGTATAAGTTAAATGAAAGGCCAGACCATTTCCAACCCAACAGCTCTATATTAACCGAAATAAATATAAGTGCAAACGCCATAAATTTCTTTATAGGAAATTTTATATCTTAAAAGTTTCTTATAACTTTACAAACATCCTATTTATTGAGTATAATTGCACAGAAAAGAAAAAAGTAAAAATAATAGATAGTATGAGGAAACAAAATGAGTGATTTTACCCGTTATGTAGGAGAACAGATACGAAAATACCGAAAGGCAGGAAAGCTGACGCTGCAGGATCTGGCGGATGCGATCCACAAAAGCCGAGCTACCGTATGTAAATACGAAAACGGAGAAATTGCAGTTGATATTGAAACATTGTATGAGATCAGCCAGGTACTTCAGGTATCAATGACACAGCTCACCGCCTATCTTCCTGAATCGACCAAGCAGGTCCTCAGCGCACCGCACAGAAACCAGAAAAGCCCTTTTTTCCAGGCACAGAGATTATATTTTTATTTTTACGATGGACGTTATCAGCGGACAAAAGATGGAATCATAGACATTTACGAAAAGACAGGAGAACCGGGAAAATACGAGGCAACCTTGTCGATCTGTTCTGTGTCTGCAAATGGCAGAAGCAGTGAAACTTTTTACACGGGAAAAGTTCTTTATAGTGATATGTTAATTCGTTTTTCGTTTGTAAACCAGTATAACCCGCTGGAAGAAGACCTTCTGTATATTTTTAATCCACTGGATCTGAGAGATTTTACGACGGGACTTCTCTGCGGAATTTCCAGTGCGGATCTGATGCCGTGTGCCTTTAAATGTGTGATCACACTGAAACCACAGGAACTGACAGAAGAATTCCGCCACCAGTTGCTTTTTACAAAAAAGGATCTCAAAAGAGGGGAACAGCTGAATATGTTATTGGTCGATAATATGGAAAAATAAAGCAGGGGTGCGGATACAAAAGGATATATTTCAAAATTTCCCCTTTGAAAAAAGCCACCGCACAAATCTATATTTGAACGGTAGCTTTTCTGTCATTATGTTTCCTGTTATTTATACTTCCGGCTTCTCATCTATGACACTCTCGCCTGATTCTTCCGGCTTCCCATCTGCCGCTTTTTCGCGGGAATCTTCAGATTCCTCCGGCTTCCCATCCGCTACTCTCTCGCCCGCATCTGTCGTCACCTCGGATGCTTCTGCCTCCCCAGCCTCAGGTCCTGCTGGTTCTGCAACCTCTCCCGGCAGTTCGATCACAGGGGGAAGCTTTGTCTCCTGTTCTTTTCCTTCTTTCTCGGAAATCCTGGAAACTGGTTCTTTTTCATCTGTCTCCTCAATTCCCTCCACCTCGCGGAATATCTTCATAAATTCTTTTCCGGTGATGGTCTCTTTTTCAATCAGGAACGCTGCGATCTGATCAAGGGCCGCACGATGCTCTGTAAGCAGACGTTTTGCCTCATCATAAGAATCTTTGAGTACCTGCATGACCTCCTGGTCCACATCTGCCGCAGTAGCCTCGCTGCAGTTCATGATGGGGCGGTTATCCAGGTACTGGTTCGCCTGTACCTCCAGTCCCATCAGACCAAAACGCTTTGACATTCCGTACTGTGTTACCATCGCACGCGCAATCCGCGTCGCTTTCTCAATATCATTTGCCGCACCTGTTGTCACGGTATCAAACACAATCTCCTCAGCAGCACGACCGGCCACGAATTCCACCAGCATTGCACGGATTTCTTTTTCCGTGTTCAGATATTTTTCTTCTTCCGGTACATTCATCACATAGCCGAGCGCTCCCATCGTACGCGGCACGATCGTGATTTTCTGAACCGGCTCGGAATGCTTCTGAAGCGCGCTCACAAGCGCATGGCCAACCTCATGATAAGAAACTATTCTCCGCTCCTCTTTGCTCAAAATACGATCTTTCTTTTCCTTGCCGACCAGAACGATCTCCACTGATTCGAACAAATCCTTTTGCGATACGGCCTGACGCCCCTTCTTGACAGCGAGAATAGCAGCCTCATTGATCATATTCGCAAGATCAGAACCCACTGCCCCGGAAGTCGCCAGTGCGATTGCTTCCAGATCCACGGTCTCATCCATATGAACGTCCTTCGCATGCACTTTCAGGACATCTACACGACCCTTGAGATCCGGACGATCCACAATAACCCGACGGTCAAAACGACCCGGACGCAGAAGCGCCTGGTCAAGTACCTCCGGACGGTTCGTCGCTGCAAGTACCAGAAGTCCCTTGGACGTATCAAAACCATCCATCTCTGCCAGAAGCTGATTCAAAGTCTGCTCACGCTCGTCATTTCCGCCGCCGTAACGGCTGTCACGGCTCTTTCCGATCGCGTCAATCTCGTCAATAAAAATGATACACGGCGCGTTTTTCTTCGCCTCTTCAAACAGATCGCGGACACGGGACGCACCCACGCCGACAAACATTTCCACAAAATCAGAACCGGAAAGTGAGAAAAACGGACATTTGGCCTCTCCTGCAACCGCCTTCGCCAAAAGCGTTTTACCAGTTCCTGGAGGTCCGACAAGCAAAGCTCCCTTTGGCAGTTTCGCGCCAATCGTCGTATATTTTCCGGGATGCTCAAGGAAATCCACAACCTCCTGCAGAGATTCCTTTGCTTCCTCCTGACCTGCAACGTCCTTGAACGTCACACCTGTTTCTTTCTGAACATACACCTTGGCCTTGCTCTTTCCGACACCCATGATGCCGCCGCTTCCACCGCCCATCCTGCGCATGACAAACGCAAACAAAATCCAGATAAACAAAAGCGGCAGAATAAAGGTAACTACCACTTCCAGTATCAGATTGGAAGTCGTATCGGGTATCTCCCTTTTAAAAGCCACACCTGCTGCCACAAGCCGCTTTACCAGATCCGGGTCATTCGGATTTCCTGTATAATAAGACAGGCTTCCATGCCCCTGCAGCTTATCCACCACCTCACCGATCGCGTTCTGTTTGAACTCGATCTTCGTGGAAGTGATGACCACGCTCTCCACCATTCCCCGGTCCAGGCGGTTTAAAAACTCATCATAAGTCGTCTCAACCGCTGTCGTGGAATTCCTCAGATTATTGAACATCGCCATGACTAGAAGCGTAATAAGAGAAATCACCAAAAATACCGTAAATGTGGATCGATTTTTATTCGGCCCGTTCTGATTTCCATTTCCGCCGCCGGACGGACGATTGTCTTTTTGCTGGTTGTTATCCATGCTCTCCTCCTCATCTGACCCTGCCAATCATACCATATATGTTATGCAGGTTCATTGATGCAAACTCGCAAAACTTATACCTTATTGAATATGAGCAGTTCAATACGTATATATGTTTGCTCGTTGACATATCGCTGCCGCGAAATAAAGGAAGTTCCTTCAAAACTTCCGACATGTTACATTATAAAGATACGTTTGGCATAAATCAATACCGGAAATATAAATGTTTTCTAAATTTCTGTGAACAATACCTATTACAGCCAAATGGAGCTGTGGCACGAAGGTTTTATATTTCCTTCATACCACAGCCCCATTTTTCAAATGCTTTTTATTTCTCTTTAATCTGTCCGTGCAGTTCCTGCAAAGATTTCACCTCACCGGCGCCGCGCGTCTTCATGACTTTAATACCGCTTGCAGTCGCTTTTGCCGCAGCTATCGTGGTCATGTAAGGAATCTTCTTGCGGATAGCTGCTTTTCTCAGATAGCTGTCATCCCAGCCGTGTTCCTCTCCTCCCGGCGTGTTGACAATCATATCAATCTTGCCATTCGTAATGAGATCCAGGATGTTCGGTCTACCTTCCTGCAGTTTATGTACCAGATCTGCCTCAATCCCTGCTTCCGCCAGCACACGCTTCGTATGCTTCGACGCCAGGATGCGGAAACCACACGATGCGAAATCTTTTGCAATCTCAGCTACCTCCGGCTTATCCTTATCGTTTACGCTGATCAGCACCGTACCGGACAATGGAAGTCTCGTCTGTGTCGCCTCCTGAGCCTTGTAGAATGCCTCGCTCCAGCTGTCGGAAAGTCCCAGAACCTCGCCGGTTGAACGCATTTCCGGTCCCAACAGCGGGTCAACCTCCGGGAACATATTGAACGGGAACACAGCTTCCTTCACTCCGTAATACGGAATATTCTGCTCCTTCAGCTCCGGCACCGGTGAAGTTCTTCCTGTCAGCTCACCGGTCATAATATCGATCGCCAGCGGCACCATACGGATATTGCAAACCTTGGATACTAGCGGAACGGTACGCGATGCCCGCGGGTTGGCCTCCAGTACATATACTTTATCATTCTCGATCGCGTACTGCATATTCATCAAACCACTGACATGCATCTCCTCCGCAATTCTGCGGGTGTATTCCTTGATAGTAGCCACACTTTTCTCGCTCAGATGGCGGGAAGGGATGATACACGCAGAATCCCCGGAATGTACGCCTGCCAGCTCAATATGCTCCATCACCGCAGGTACAAACGCATGCGTACCGTCACAAATTGCGTCCGCCTCACACTCGATAGCATGCATCAGAAAACGGTCGATCAAAATCGGACGATCCGGTGTCACGCCCACGGCTGCTTTCATGTATCCAACCATACTTTCCTTATTATAAACCACTTCCATTCCACGGCCGCCCAGCACGTAAGAAGGCCGCACCATCACCGGATATCCAATCCGCTCTGCGATCTCCAGCGCATCTTCTACGGTAACTGCCATGCCAGATTCCGGCATCGGAATTTCCAGCTTCTCCATCATAGCGCGGAACCGGTCGCGGTCCTCAGCCAGATCAATGACTGCCGGTGGCGTCCCGAGGATCTTCACGCCGTTTTTCTCCAGATCAGAGGCCAGATTGAGCGGTGTCTGTCCGCCAAACTGAGCAATCACGCCCACCGGTTTTTCTTTATTGTAAATACTCAGCACATCCTCCAGCGTCAGCGGCTCAAAATACAGCTTGTCAGAAGTATCGTAGTCCGTAGAAACGGTCTCCGGATTACAGTTGACAATAATCGTCTCAAATCCCAGCTTTTTCAATGCCAGAGCTGCGTGCACACAGCAATAATCAAATTCAATTCCCTGTCCGATACGGTTCGGGCCGCCGCCGAGAATCATGATTTTCGGTTTATCACTGTTGACCGGGTTTTTATCCGGCGCATTGTAGGTCGAATAATAGTAAGCGCTGTCCTTTGTTCCGCTCACATGGACGCCCTCCCAGGCCTCTTCCATGCCGAGCGCAATACGGCGGTTCCGCACATCCTCCTCCGGAATATCCAGAATTTTGCCCAGATATTTATCTGAAAAGCCGTCCTTTTTCGCCTGAATCAGCGCAGCATCCTCCGGAAGGCTGCCCTTTGCTTTCAGAAGCGCTTCCTCCTCCATGGCAAGCTCTTTCATCTGCTCCAGGAAATAGTGTTTGATCTTAGTCTGCTGATAAATCTCCTCGATATCAGCGCCTTTTCTCAGAGCCTCATAAATAATAAAATAACGGTCGCTGCTCGGAGTGTACAGCATCTTCATCAGTGCACTCAGGCTTTGCTCATGGTAATTCTTCGCATACCCGAGACCATAACGTCCGGTCTCCAGGCTCCGGATTGCTTTCTGGAACGCCTCTTTAAAATTCTTACCAATGCTCATCACTTCGCCTACCGCGCGCATCTGCGTGCCGAGCTTGTCTTCCACGCCTTTAAATTTCTCAAATGCCCAGCGGGCAAACTTGATTACTACATAATCCCCGTCCGGCACGTATTTATCCAGCGTACCGTACTTTCCGCACGGAATGTCCGCCAGCGTCAGACCCGTTGCCAGCATCGCGGAAACAAGGGCAATCGGGAAGCCTGTCGCCTTGCTTGCCAGAGCAGAGGAACGCGACGTTCTCGGATTAATCTCAATAATAATATCACGGTCTGTCACCGGATCGTGCGCCCACTGCACATTCGTACCGCCGATGACCTGAATCGCCTCCACAATCTTATACGATTTCTCCTGCAAACGCTTCTGTACCTCCTCGGAGATTGTCAGCATCGGAGCGGAGCAGAACGAATCGCCCGTATGTACGCCCAGCGGGTCAATATTCTCAATGAAACATACCGTAATCATGTTATTATCCTGGTCACGGACTACCTCCAGTTCCAGCTCCTCCCAGCCGAGAATGGATTCTTCTACAAGTACCTGTCCTACCAGGCTGGCCTGCAGGCCGCGCGCGCAGACCTTCTTCAGCTCTTCCACATTGTATACAAGACCGCCTCCGGTACCGCCCATCGTGTAAGCCGGACGGAGCACAACCGGATATCCGAGCCGGTCTGCAATCTCCAGCGCCTCCTCTACCGAGTAGGCTACCTGGCTCTGCGCCATCTCAATGCCCAGACTTTCCATCGTCTTCTTGAACTCAATCCGGTCCTCGCCGCGCTCAATCGCATCCACCTGAACGCCGATTACTTTTACATTGTACTTGTCCAGCACACCGGTCTTTGCCAGCTCAGAACAAAGATTAAGACCGGACTGTCCGCCAAGATTTGGCAATAACGCGTCTGGTCTCTCTTTTTCGATAATGCGCTCAATACGCTCTGCGTTGAGCGGCTCAATATAAGTAACGTCAGCAATTTCCGGATCCGTCATGATCGTCGCCGGATTTGAATTCACCAATACGATTTCATAACCAAGGCTCCTGAGGGCTTTACAGGCCTGGGTTCCGGAATAGTCAAATTCACACGCCTGACCGATAATGATCGGGCCTGAGCCGATAATCAATACCTTGTGGATGTCTGTTCTCTTTGGCATCGCTTTGTCCTCCTTCATGGTTTCGACACATTTTCACAAATTTTATCCCGCCTATTATACAGAGAAAAATGGGAAAAAGCAATACCTTTCTTTTGAGGTTTTCATTTGCCTTTTTTTAATACGTAAATTCTCATACTGATACCTTCGCTTTTGATCGTTTTTTCGGTTTCAAATCAAAGATTTTTTCTTCCCAAACAATCGAGTAGGGAGGATTTATCTTCCCCTACTCGCCGCGCCGCCCGCATGCTGCGACAGCAGCAAATTTCCCTTGTGCGGGCGTGCGCATAAAAAACCCGGTTATCTTTTACAATAACCGGGCACACCCGACATCTTTTTAGCCCAAGCTGGATGAGATTATTTCCAAAGGGTTGTTACAACATAATCTCTGAAGATCTGCGGCCAGGTGAACCAATCATGCGCGCCTTCCACAGTAACATAATTCTCCCCTTTGTTGTAAACAATACCTGCCGCATCCAGTAATTCTTTAATACCCATCAGTGTTTTATCGTTACTCGTATGATAAGAATTCTGCATCATCAACTGATCTGCCCAGCCTGCAGCAAGATAGACATTCGCATTCATATACTTTGAATAATCTTCCATTTCCGGCCAAGCCCATGCGGCAGAACCACTGAACAGACCATAATAGCCGAATTGCTCCGGATCATTGATAAAAATTTCGGTCGTAAGCTTTGCACCATTTGAATCACCAGCAAATGCCCTGCCAGCCACTTCTGTGGAAACATTATAGTTTTCCTCTACAAACGGAATCAAATAGTTTTTAATGTTTTCGTAGCAATACAGATAATACTCATCATTACTGCTGTACCCTATACCATACTTTTCCGTCGGAAATGCATCGCCATAAACAGTATTATCCATGCACACAACGATAAATGGATCACATTTACCTTCCTCAATCAAACGATCAAGAATATTTCCCGCATTTCCCTGATAAAACCAGTCAGCTTCGTCTCCGCCGCCACCATGTGAAAGATATAACACCTTATATGGCTCTTCTCTGTCTTCATCATATCCGGCCGGAAGATAAATTTCTGCAACTTGTTCGCCATCCAGACCGTCATACGAAAATGCATTGATTTGTCCGGCAAATTCACTGTTCTCAACTGGTGTAACCCAACTCCAGTCATAATATTCTTCATCCATCTGTTTATCATCATAAGGTACAAAGAACTGGCTCCTCGTCTGCGATGCTCCGAGTTCCGTATTGTAAATTGTACTATTGGCAGGATCTATGATTGTTTCAAAGTTTTCTCCACCGTCATAAGAAACCGCATACTGATATAAATAACAACCGCCCGGAAGTTTTAAAGATGTCTTCCATATGCCTGTCTCATCCTGTTCCATTTCTACTTTATAGCCAGCATCATTAAGATGCTTCAATCCCATACCTGCAGACCATTCATCCGGTCCATACAGATAATTAGATTGTGAATCATTTGCAGGCAATACAAAACCATTTGCATAAACATGAATATCCCCGCTCTTGTAAAACTGAAAACCTCCTACTAGGCTTACATTTGTAGCCTCTTCATTTGCATAAGTAAATTCAACTGTATAACCAGTCGTACTCTCGCTGTCCGCGATTACAGACACACCGCAATTTTCGATTTCTTCCGCCAGAACCGTTGTTCCGGCAGCGCTTCCTGCCAACATAAATGCCGCCGTTAAAACCAATACTCTTCTTTTCATTTTAATCTCCTCTCTTTCTCGGATTTCATGGTTTTTCCGTTAACAGCTTTATTATATATGGATTATTTATCAGATCCTATTCCCATATTTTTGAGATCTCTATGCACTTTTTTTCATTCTGCGCTATCTTATTTTGCATCAAGTGTCATTTTTTGCAATTCCCTGTTTTGGGGTTGAATGTTTATTTTTTTATTGATACACTTGATCCATACTAATTTACAGGAGTGAGGCCATGAAACGAACCCTTATCCTGATGGGCGCAACCGCCGTCGTCCTCAGTATTTTTCTGCTTTTCCTGATCTATGAAAAGCCGGATCCATTCGATGAAAACGCAGTGCGCATCACGGTTTGCACCATAAATGCAGAAAACCGCTATTACTGGAACAGTATACAATCCGGCATTGAAGACGCAGCCCGGGATTATCATGCCAATATCTCCATCGCCTCTTTTGACCGTTTTGATGAGGATACCCAGCTTCAGCTGCTGGAAGAGACCGGATATTATCATACGGATGGCATCATTACCATCGGAGCGCCTTATAATGAAAAAATCGGCGATATAATTCGCGAAAGGGTCAGTCAGGGAGTTCCTGTGGCACTGATTGATACTGACATGCCGGACAGTGGACGCAGTTTTTATATCGGCACAGACAATGAACTGGCTGGCTATATAGCTGGCCAACACATTCTGGAACAGACCGGTGGCCAGGCGATTTCCCTGGTATTCCTTTCCGGAATCAACGATGCCAACCAGAGCGAACGCCTCAAAGGCTTTCAAAAAGCAATGGATAACGGCAATACCCTGACCATTTTTGAAAATGGCACGAATAAAGTCGCAATCAACACTTTTTTAGAAGAATCCCTGTCCTCTTACCCGGAAATTAATTCCATTTTTTGTGCGGAAGCCACATCCTCCGGCCTCGTAGGCCTGTACCTGGAGGAGCATACAGAATACCAGAACCTCTGTGTTATTGGCTTTGATCATGTACCTCCCACCCCCCGCCTGGTAGCCGGAAATATATTAGACGGTACGGTGATTCAGCAGACCCATGATATGGGATATCTCGCCATAGAGATTCTGTTAGAATATATTCAGGATCCGGATAAAGAGCATCAGCAAATCTACACAGATGCCCTCTTTGTCGGTCCGAAGGAAGCCGGAGATTATATAACATGGTAAAAACAAATTCCACGAAAAAACGATTAATCCTATATTTTCTCTCGGTGGGAGTAACCGCAGTCTGGATCTGCCTGTTTATTCTCCTCTTTTTTCTGATCTATCAAAACCGTTATCAGCAAAAGCTGAAGCAGATTTCCGATTTCGGCACATACTCGGATAACCTGGACAAGCTTTTCATTGATCTTGATCTCTATACTTATAAAGAGGATGAATTCTATTTTGAAGAAGGTCAAGAAAAAATGCAGCTTCTCCTGGAAAACATTAATGTGATATATGAAAGGGAAGCGAAAGCCTCCCTTCGCATGGAGCTTCTGGAAATTCAGGAAATGACCTGCTACCTTCAGGACTGCGTTAATGATCTGGACCAGTCGATGAAAGATTATTTTTCTTCCGGAAAAAAAGATTTTTCAGTTTCTGACGAAAAATACATGGATTCTCTGAAAGTAATCAAAGCAATTCAGCTTCGGTGCAGTACGGTCAGCCATATGCTTCAGACTTCCGCCGGGGATTTGTATGAGCTAACGCAGCGAAAAACCCATCTGCTGATCCTCATCTTCCTTCTCTTTTTTCTTCTGTTTGGGATCGTCGTCTACGTACACATCCGCAGAATCTCCGACACGCTGACCCTGCCTGTCGCCCAACTGACACAAAAAGCAGCGCTCGTACGGGAGGGAAATCTCTCCAGCGCCAGAGAACTGCAGATCACAAAACAGGCCGACCTGGAAATTACTTCCCTTGCTGACGTATTCGATGACATGACGCTGCGCCTGGAAGACCAGTTTGGGACACTGAAAGAAAATGCCCGGATACGCCAGGAACTGCAGATCAGCCAGTTTAAAGAGCTGCAGATGCAGATTAATCCGCATTTTATGTTTAATACGCTGAACATGATCGCGGAAAAAGCCTATCTGGAAAATGCGGATGAGACTGTGGAACTGCTGCAGAATGCAGCCCGAATGTTCCGTTACAGTCTGGATTTTTCCGGTAAATCCGTATCGCTCTTTAAAGAAATCGAAGAACTGGGCGTTTTTGTCTTTTTACAGGAACAACGTTTTGGCAAGCGCATCCGATTTATTTTTGACCTGGAAGAAAGCTTCCACGATCTGAAACTGCCCGCCCTCACCCTGCAGCCTCTGGTGGAAAACGCTATCGTCCACGGAATTGATGTCGGGACAGAGCAGTTCCTTATTTGTATCCGCACATATCTGGAGAAAAGTGGGACTGTCGGCTGTATCTGTGTGGAGGATAACGGCTGTGGAATCAGCCAGGCAAAGCTGGCAGAGCTTCGAGATCTGATTGCCCATTACCAGGGTGACAGCGCCAAAATCGGCCTTGGAAATGTAGCCATGAGAATCCGCTACTTTTTTAACGGAAAAGCAGAATTTCTCATTGACAGTACAGTTGACAAAGGCACACGTGTGACGATGCGCATACCACTTAAACAATAAAGGAGATATCTATGTATCGTTTATTGATTGCAGATGATGAGCAAATTGAATGCCAGGCTCTGGAGCATAAAATCCGCCACATGATTCCAGATATTATGCTTCTTCCCAGTGTCCATGACGGTTATCACCTGTTAAAATGCGTACAGGAGCAAAAACCGGATATTGCCATTGTAGATATCAATATGCCTGGATTATCCGGTCTGGAAGCAATCGAAATACTGCAAATGAAGAACATTCATCTAAAGATCATCATCAATTCGTCCTACAGCGATTTTTCTTATGCCCAGCAGGCAATCCGACTGGGCGCTTCTGATTATCTACTCAAACCCGGTAGCAAGGAAGCTCTTAAAAATGCCATACATAAGGCATGCCAAGAGTTAGATATGGAAAACAGCCAACTATCTGACAGTCGAAAAAACGAAGAACTGACCGAAGCACTGTATAAGGTGACTTCTGAAAAATGGATTCTCTCCCTGATCTTCGATGACGATGATCAGGCATCCTTTGAATTGCTATGCGAGCATATTCCGCAACTAAGGGACGGTGGATATATAACTGTCTGGAAGGTTTATTCCAGTAACTCTGCATCCCGAGAAACATTTTCTCTGCTGGAAATTTCCACACAAATACAGGAATTCTGCTCTTGTATCGGAGCTTCCCACCGTGACATATACTATCTTTTCCTTCCTGTATCGGAAGGCAGTCCTCATGCTACCCCAGAAAGTATCCGTGATTTGCTCCTCTTTGTTAGAAACAAATTTTCCGTGTCATCTATTGAATTATCTGTAGGATGTAGCCGCTATCTGACCGACATCTCCCGCTACCCAAGCGGCATCCGTGAAGCACAGGCCGCTCTTTGCGGGCAAAAACGCCCAGGAGTATCACTCTTTCAATATGGACGTAAACCGGAAAAGACTCCCCTTTTTCCCGGCCTTGCTCTCAAAGTTGTAGAACTCCTGTCCAAAAACAGAGAAGAGGACTGCTTTCGGATGATTCAAAAAACCTTTAACAATACAAATCCGCAGGCCGATTTTTCTGACCCGGAGTATTTGCGTGCTCAGGCTGCTATGTTGGTTGTGGATATTGTCTGGCAAACCGATAAATGGCTGAAGGAGCGTGGGCTCAGCTTCCAACAGCCTCTGCAGTGGAAGGCCCTCAGTCAGGCACAATGCCTACTGGAAATGAAAAAATGGATCTTACTCTGCATCCATGACTGTCACATGCAAATGTGTCAGACCATCCAAAAAGAAAATATATATGTTCAAAAAGCCATAATCTTCATTCATGAAAACTATAATAGAGACATTTCTCTGGAAGAAACCGCCGTGGAACTGGGAATTAGTCCATTTTATTTAAGTCGGCTTTTTACGCAATCAAAAGATTTTTCCTTTATTGAACTACTCACGGATGTGCGTATCCGTCGCGCTATCCGCTTAATAAGAGAAGGAGCTATGTCAAACAGGGAAATCTGCGATCAAATAGGCTATGCCAGCATTACTTACTTTTACCGGGTATTTAAAAAAACTACTGGAATGACTGTTGGTGAGATGCGACACTATTTATAGTTGCTTTGCCGCCTGACATTTTTGAAGATATAAATAAAATGCTAAGTCATAGGTTCTGACCTATGGCTTAGCACTATTTTTTTCGACTCTGAAAGACAGGTATTATATTGAAAAAATAAATAAAAAGCAATACCTTTCTTTTTTCGTTTTAATTTATTTCAAGAGACTCAAGTATCTCGTCGGTGATTGTGCCGGTAACTGCCAGCCCTTTATCCATCTGGTACTTTTCCACCTGACCTGCCGTTCCGCTTCCCGCAATTCCGTCCGGCGTACCACAATCATATCCTGCCGCATTCAATGCTTCCTGCACTTTCTTGACCGTTTCGGCGTCCGTGTAAGATTTCACAGGCTTTGTCGGAGTTTCTGCAAATTTACATCTGCTCAAAACCAGATACTGTCCCTCTGATACAGTAACATAATTCTGATTCTCAAAATTATCATTTGCAATAATATCATCCTGACGGCTGTCCGGATACACGCAATAATAACCGCTTGTTCCTGTTGCGGTCAGTTTATACTCGCCCGCCGGGATATGTGTTCCTACCTTGAACATCCCGCTGTCGCTCAGGGCAATATCCGGGTTTTCTTCCAACGGAACCGCATAACATCTTGAGAGTTCAAGATATTCTCCGTCCCGTATTGTAATAATGGAATTATATGCAAAATTCTCATTAAAAGTGATATCCTTCTGGTTACTATCAGAGGATACGCAAAAATACCCTTGATCGCTTTCTGCAAATACGACGTATTCACCTGCCGGAATATCAGTACCCACCTTGTAAAAATCAGCCGAATATCTTGTATGTTCTTTTGCTGTACCGGAAATTGCCTGCGATGTATCTGAAGCTTCTCCGCCGGATGTGCCAACTGTTTTTGTTGATTTCATGACATCCAAGAATGCATCAGAATTCACATCTAATATCAACGTAGTGGGAAATCCCATGATAAACATTCCGATTCCCTCTCCGGTATACATTACATTCGTCATCGTCGTTACATTTGTACCACTTACATCATAAGTAAACAATCTGGCATTTCCTGAATTTCCTTCAAAATTATAATAATCATTACTCATTTCCGTATAATCATCCATAGCCTCAAAAGACTCCATGGGCGCGTTTAACATCAATTTCTGTATAGAACTATCCATACCCGACATATCTAACTCCATCGGCATATAGGTAACTACCATACTGACCTTTCCGTCCGTATAAGTTTTAGACACGGTGGTATCTGCATCGCTTGTACTGACCACCCAATTATCAGGAACTTCATACACAAGATTCCCAATTGTCTCTGTTTTCACTTCCCCTGCCGCCAAGGACGTCACTGACAAAAACACCACACATACTGTACTGCCAAAAAATCTGAAAATTCTATTTTTTCTCATAACCCATTCCTCCATCCTTTGTTTTCTTTCTATTCTAACATACATTTCCCACACTGCAAAATATTTTTATGTGTTTTAACTAATTTTTTTATAAAATTCCGATGTTTATCGTACATTTTTTCGGCTTCGTATTTCTATTTTATAATTGCCTCAAATCCCGCCGCTTTCAGTTCCTTCACCAGCTTCTCCGCGTTTTCCCGGCTTCTAAAGCTTCCTGCCTGCACAAGGAACTGGCTGCAATCCTGCTGTACTGGATTTGTTTTATGCCCAAAATACAGATGTCCCCAACGGTTATCCCTGGCATCCTTGCCAAGATACTCATATTGCTTCAGTAAGTCCGCGCATTTCTGTCTGTCTATGTTTCCTGTGCCGTCAGAATATTTTGTAAAACTGCGAAACTGCAAAATCTGAGCTTCCGGAAAGCGCCTTTTTTCTTTGCAGAATACATCGTGCACCGCCCTGCACGCTTCCTCTGTGGTTTCCTGCCTGCCATAAGCTGCATAATTGCGCTGCATTACCTCCGTAACCGTCTGCCCAAATTGTCCAGACTTCCACATATCGTAAATACACTGTGCTACGCCAAGAAGCGCATCATAAGAATGAATCACCCCTGCCTCCCCGTATACCACTTTGCTGATTTCTTCAATACTGCTGTCGCTGACCACAATTCCCCGCACCTCTGAAGCCTCTGCCCCAATCAGAGCCTGGAAGAGGTTCCAGTCCTTTTTTGCCCGAATCTGCGACGGACAATTCTTAGCGCATACGTCATAATGCATTACCACATGGTCCGTACGGATTCCAAGCTCCCGCATAAGCTGCCGCGTGAGCGCAGCAGTATTCTGAAATGCTTTTTCATAGTCATATCCGGCATTTACACACATCTCAATACCAATACTGTTCCGGTTATTCACAGTGCCAAACAATTTCCCTCCATAATCCACACCTACATGCCAGGCTCCGCGGCTGTGAGGCATTGCCTGGTATACGCTGCTGCTATCCACGTAATAATGCGCGGACATTCCCTTAAAATTCCCATCATGCTGTGCCTGGGCATGAGCCTTTGCATCTGCCGTTTTATTAAAATTATCTGTATTGTGAATCACAATATACTTTGGATTATTATCCACATAGCTGTTCTGATTTGATATAAAATTTTTATTGACCTGCATGTTTACTCCTTTCCGCTGCATATTCGCAACACAAAAAGATAGCGGTTACCCGCCCTCTATTCTTCCAGCTCCGGCAGCCCGGCCACTGATGTCAGCAGTGATAGAATTCCTGCCAGCACTGCTGTAGATGCTACCATCCTCGCATCCACCTGACCGAGAACCGTCGCTGACCCGATTGCTGCCACGGCTGCCTGCGCCACGGTTTTTACTGCCCGTATTCCCGCAGCCTGTCCCCATCTTTTCCAGTCTCTCATTTTCTCACGCCTCCTTCAAAGGTAACCGTTTCACCCGCTCGTACAGCTCTGTGCCTGTCCCATTACCGCCAAGCGCATGATATCCATTATACAGGTATTCCATATTTCGCATTTCTTCGTCTGTAATCCGGCCATTGTGTATATGGTACCGACAGCCCTGGTACAGCCTGTCGTGAAGCAGGGCGAGCACGCCTTCCTTGAGTGCTTCCTGTTCCGCCCGGTCAGCCGCTTCCTCCCTCTGGCGCTCCTGTAATTTTTTTGCCACCAGCCGGAAACCGGCTCCGACGGCTGCACACAGCAGCCCGAAGCCGGCCTCCAGCCAGTATTTCATAATAAACTCTGCCACTGGTTTGTCCTTTCCCGAAGAATTTTCGTCCTCTACTGCTGCCTTAACCGCTCCAACTCCATATGAATCCGTATATTTTCTTCCCGAAGTCCAGATAACTCATGCTGAAGCTCCTGTACTTCCTTCATGGTCAGTACAGACAACTCTTCGTAAGACAAACTGTATCGGTCAGTCCTGCCATCTTCTGTTTTTTCAAAATAGTCATGTGTCAGAGCCTCCAGTTCATCATAACTTATTCCACACTCTGCTGCCGCTGTCTCAACTTCCTGGGCCACCAATCCAAAATGAGTTCGAGTGCCATGCTCCTCTTTCTTCCACTTATAGAGAACCGGCCGAAGCTTTCGAAACAAAGCCCGGTATTTCTCGTCAATTTCACCCTGTATTATTTTGTCTCTTGCATCAGAAGATGTTTTACAGCCGTTAACTGCATATACTGTATGCCATCTTGATCCAGAACCACCGAGATATACACCGCCATCATTGGCCGTTGTTCCGGCAGCATTGCCGCAGGGATTTAACGCATAACTTCCTGGTTTTGAAAAGCCCTCTCCAAATCGTACGCTTCGTGAACCATATACGAGACGGCTTGCATATCCGGCGCTGTTTGCCGTATTCGCACTATTAGCGCTAGTCGCCGTATTCGCAGTACCAGCGCTGGTCGCATAATTCGCAGTACCGGCACTATTTGCATAATTCACTCTGAAATTAGATGGATCATATCCGTACATACTTTCCCCGTCATCGCCACCCCAGACCAGACTTGGTTGTCCTCCTAGTCTTGTCCAATAAAAAGTCATAGGTCTATTATCTATATTTCCATCTCTTGCCAGCTTTGCGGAAGTTCCGGTGATTCCACCACAATGCACTACATTTAATTCCTGGTCTCCAACATACAAATCACCTGCAACCATAGCACGACTACCATGGATATACACAGTATCGAATCCTGGCGCGATAGCTAACGAATTACCAAGCGCTCCTACTACTGACTGTAATGCCATTCTTTTTATGTTATACTCATCACGAATATAATAAGAATTTTCCGCACTTATTATAGTGCCTTCTACCTCCCCTGAAAAAGACCCCTTTGCCCCTTTCAGAGTCACCCCTTCAATCGTTCCGCTGGCCTGAATATCCTGAGCAAAGATTTTATTAATATCCATCTTCCCGCCCGATATAATCGTACTCTTCCCTAATGAGTCCGTTATCACAAAGTTATCGGTAATCAGCTTCGCTGTTCTGTCGGTAAGCGTAAAGTCTGTTTCGCTCGTTCCCGATTTTACAAGCCAACTAAACCGATCTGCTGCCTGCTGCGCAACCGTAGACACTGCCTCCAATGCATCTGCTGAAACATACAAACTCGAAACCGTACTTAAAATCCCCTCTTTGGCAACTTCAACTGCCGCCTCCATCTGACTGACTGTACTGTAACCCTCCATGATGTTCTCAATATCCGTCTGTTCCACTTTAAGGGCGATCTGCCCCTGCAGCACAGATATATCAGATGTTGCTTTTGTCAGGCTGCTTTGAATCTTCTCCTGATCTGTCTGGTAAATCTGCGAATCTACTTTCAGACTAATATTCTTTTCATTTGCCGCAATTTTCGCAGTATGATCTGCCAGAGTTTCCCCCTGGTCGGCCATAAGCTGTATCTGTTCAGAAAAAGCTATATTCAGATTTTTATCTCCTACCTGGATTACTGTGCCTGAAATCGTAACACCCTGATCGGTCAATATGGTATCCAGAGACTGAAAATCGATCTTCATTGCCTGAATTGCTGCATCATCGGCTACCATTGTATCACGGATGATTTTTCTTCTGATTGTATGTTCCGTTGCTCCAAGCGCATCCCACATCAAATTCCCATCCGCATCCCAGACAGCAAGCGTGTAATCTCCTGAAGCATCTTTCCCCACCTGCACTCGGACACGCGCCGTATCTCTGATCTGAATCGTATTATCGGAAATCTGCAGTCTGCTGTCTGTGCCAGCGATTGTAACATTAGCAGTATTGATGCTGCCAGAAGTAATTTTATTCGCATTTACAGAAGAGATCTGAGTCTCCCCAATAGAAGCCTCCGCCATCCAGCCTTTTGCTGCAATGAGCTCCTGTGCCACTGTTGTCTTGTAATCTGACAGTTCCCCTGAAACCTGGTCAAGCACGGCTTTGTGTCCGGATATTTCCTCCACAACAGCTGTCTCGAAAGCCGCATAATCTCCCCGCAGATCGTGTACCTGCTGTTCTGCCACATCCAGTCTCTCTATTGATGCATATTTTAAATCTGCTTCTTCTGTCTTCAGATAATTTGTTTCTATCTTTCCCACAGAAAGACTGATTTCACCCAAATCTCCCTGCATTGTGTGTATACAGCTATTAAGACCGGATATCGTGCTGCTTCCCGCAATCCCCTGCTCAAAATGCAAAATATCCGAAACATTGATTTTTCCCGTGTACCGGCCGTCTCCTGCTACTGTACAGTTAATAATCTCCGCCGCATCCCTATATCTCTGCTGTAGTTCTTCAAAAGTCAGAACCGTGTTTGCAATCTCACACGTGTCGCGTTCCGGATTTTCAGGATAATGTACCAGCTTTTTGATACGCTGCTGCTCCATAACTCCCGTTCTCGCGTCAATCAGTTTTACTGTATCGCCCAAGCCATACGACAAAATACCATACTCCGGATTCTGAGCCGCAAGATTCCGGATCTCTACCTGATAAGATACCTCCGGCTTTGACAGATCCATCAGCTTCTTTTGCGCATCCTCTTTGAATGCCTGCAGCTCCTCTTCATTCTTTCCTGTATAAGACTCATCCTTCCACAGATACGTCAGAACCTTATCGGAATACTGATAATTCTCCAAATAATTTTTTCCATCGTTGACCGATTCAATCGTAATACCATCCGCACCGATAGGAATAATCCTTGTATAATAATCATAGCTTGTACTCTTTTTCTGAAGCTTTTTCAGATTCAGGCCGCTCATAAAATACACGCCCTTATCCTCACCACGTTTTTCATAAAAAGATACCGTCTTATTGATTGTGTCAAACACTGGCTCACACAGAAACGCCTTACACAGATTTTGGATTACGCCAAGAGAAGAAACCTGCAGCATACCTGCATTCCGTTTTTTTGTCACATCACAGACTCCGATTCTCCATCCGGTACCTGCAAGAGCCGTGCTGGCAGCCTCTTCAATCGTATTTCCTGTTACCGAAAAACTCTGCCACATCTTTCCCTGCAGCTCCTCCAGATTCAAAACAGCAACAATCTCAGAAAAAGAATCTGCGGCACAGGGAACTTCCTTAATAACGTACTCATCCCCTTGCATCTGCACATACATCTCATTTTCCAGCGGACGATCTTGATCCAGATACGTAAAAGAGAGCGTTTTGTCGCCGGTCGCGACCTCGCTCTCTATTTTGCAGTCTTTATAATGCACAAGATACCCAATGGCCTCATGCTTTTGATTAAAAAGTTTTATCATAAGGCAATGCCTCCTTTATTCTTCCAGCATGAAAGACAGAGCAACCAGCTCAGCCACATTTGGAATATCGTAACGCTCCGCCTTCTCGCACCGCTCAATATCTTCCATTTTCGCTTTTCTGATCTCAACTTCTACCTCCGTCTCCATAAACTGAGAATATTCCTCAGAAAATGCATTCCGGTCTTCATCCGACATTTTATATTCCTGAGTCTTTCTGTTATTCACAACACTGTCCACCTTGACCGCATTTCCATTTTCGTCCTTTTGCGCATACGTTTCGCAAAGTTTTGTCCGTATCTTTTCCGCACGCTCCAGCTCTGCCTGGAAACTTTCCAGATTGCAGGAAATTGCAAATCCAAGTCTTGACGGAAACACTTTTTTTCCCAGTCCCGCCAGTTCTGCAAAATGTTTGTTTATTTCTTTTAATTTCATTTTCATATTCTTTTTCCCCTTTTTCAGTTCTCATTTTTTTAACCAGTTACATAAAGCGCGGGCGAAACCTGACTGTAATCTCCATCCGGTCACTGTCCACAGATATCCTGTTTTCCCCCGGAAGCAGTGTTGGCCGCGCCCAGATATCAATTTCTGTTTTAAGTTTTCCTTCCTGTGTAAACAGCCCTGTCTCCCCATTCAATATGACAGTTTTTCCGCTTTGCAGATTACATATCGTTATAGGAAGTGGCTGCAGGGTATCCGGATTGCGGCAAATACCGGACACTGTTACAGAGGCAGCGCCTATCTGGGGCGTTATCTCTATAATTGCCGGCGTCAAAAGATTTCCAGTATTTTCTGCCAGTACCACCTGCCCTTCAGATAATGACGCTGAAAACCAGGAACCATCTGCCTGAACAGCAAATTCATAACAGTCAAATTCCAGTGTTAATTTCGCCGCACGGTTAAACTTTACCGAAGATATCTTCATCGGATTTTCTTCAAAACTGTAAGTTGCCAGCACGCCGTAAAACCTGTGTTCAAAATCGTCCAGAACCAGCTCCACAGGAACCAGTAAGCGCGAAAGGATCTCACTGCATCTGTCTAAAATCACCTGTCTGCCCCCGTCCTGCCGGATCAGCAGCGTAATTTTCATCCGCTTCGCCCCTGTCTCACCTTTTAAAAATACCGGAGTCATAGTTCCCTGACTCCAGTCACTCTCATTTGAAATAGCATGATACCCAGGCACAACGTTCCACTGCTGCGCACCGGCATCTGCAATATCCCAGTTATTGATTAACATCTCAATCACCTTCCTTCTTTAAAATGAATACCGCCCTCTGTTTCTTCTCACCACAGCGGCTGCATTTTCCTGACTCATGATCGGCTGTAATTCTCCGGCTACCACATCCGGATACATCACAACCTGAAGCCCCTTCATCTCATCCACCATACCACGCATTCCGTCCAGCATTTGCTGCATTGTAGATAAAATCCCCCGATTATCCACATTTACAATCGTTTCCTGCTGCGGATAATACTCTGCCAGATGATTCAAACGGGCAAGGCCAGAGAAGTCCATTTGAGCCGCTTCCGCCTGTAGAACGGTCTGTTGTCTGTTCAGTTCTGCACGGGCTGATGCAAGCATCTGCTGCATTGCAGAACTCGAAGCCCGAAGTACAGCCTCTGTACCCTCTTCCATTCCCTCTGCAATACCTGCCGGAATCTGCAGTCCGATCTCACGCCGGAACAGTCGCGACGGACTGTGTATTTCTGCTTCTTTTTCCATTCCGTCCCGAATAGATTGCACCAGCTTTTTGCATGCATCATTGATCCTCTGCTCATCTGTCATACCGAGCAAAATTCCACTTAACGCATCCTGCCCGACAATTTCTCCTTCCTTTTCCAGTGTTACCAGCTGATCGGTTATCGTATCTACAACCTTCTGAGTGCTGTTGTAGGTTTCTACAGAGTCAGCCTCCCTGCCAATCCCCGCAATCAACCCTGCTACTGCATCCTCACCGATGTTTTCCGCATTTTTTATCAGATTTTTCAGTTCCTCAGACAGTCCCGCATTCAATTCCTGCAGCGATGCTGCATACTCTGCATTCAACGCATCCAGTTCTGCCTGCGCGCCTGCTTTCAGATCTGCGATCTGCTTCTGTGTATCCAGCCACAAGGGTTCTGTCTCTTTTAAAGCCTGCGACTGTGCCAGTTCCCCCTTCTTTTTCCAGAGCTCATTATATTCATCAAGCTGTTCCGCCGTCATCTGGTTTAGAGAATAAATATTTGCCGCAGCGTCCGGTCCCATCTGGCGCAGTTCTTCCATCAGCTCAGCAGCAAGACCTTTCTTTCCAAGCTCCTCCAGCTGCTGTTCCCACAGAGCAAGCCCTGCCACCTGTGTTTTTAGATTATAAATCAGCGTGTCTGCCGTATAACCATCCGCATCCCAGGCTTCAAACAGATTCATGGAAGACAAAATATCCTTTTTCCGGCTCTCCACAGCATCCCTGTATGCATCCTGCAGATCCTTCACCCCATCTGTCAGACGTTCATTGATATCCTCGCTGTTTTTTGCATAATCTTCATCCAGTTTTTTCCGTTCCTTATACAAATTCTCCTGCGCCTTCAGATAATTCTGATCCGCCTGAATCCGTTCCTCCGTACCTTCTTTAAACTGTTTCCTTGCAATATCCCAGTACTCAGCCTCTGCTTTCGAAGACAGATTATAGTAAACCTTGTAATTATTCAAAAGATCTTTCTGCACGTTCTGATGTGTTTTGATCCGCTCCCGCTCTGCCTTTTCCTCCTCGGCCGCAACCTTATCCTGTAAGTCTTTTACCTTTTTGGAAGCGTCGTACCACGCCTGCGTACCGGACTTTAATGTTTTCTTTACAGATACCCAGTAAGCTAGCTGCTGCTGTGAAGACCAGTCATTCAATGCCTGTTGATTCGATGCATATTTTTCCGCTGCTGAATAAATATCAGCATAATACTCTTTATCTGACTTTTTCTTTTTATCCTTTCCGTTTTCCGTTGTCCTGGATACGCCAAAATTATTGTTTATCTTCTTTGCCATCTGTTCCGCAGTCTTTTGGGAAAATCCCGCGTTCTCCATTCGTGCGCCCTTGGCAGCTATATAAAACTTCTCATTTGCTTCCTCATAGGCAGCCGTACCCTTTTTCGTATGTTTCATGATCTGTGCCCAATACCACTTCTCATCCTCGAGAGAAACTTCATGGGATTTTTTATATTTTTTCAACCAGCTTGTTCCCTTTTTCAGCACCTGCGCAGACATTTTATCCGCTTCTTTTCCTGCAAGAGAGGAGTTTTTTCTGATGCCGAACGCCATGCCCTTTGATATCGGTTTTCCTACCGCTTCCTCGAATTCTTTGGACGGAGAATTAATTCGCAGCCTGTCTTTTCCTGCCTGCAGAGTAGTATCTGCCAGCTCTATGACCGCATTAACTGCCAATGATATCCCATTGCGAATTCCATTCGCAAATCCTTCCGCCACGTTTCTTCCAGCTACCACCCATTGTCCTGTGCTGGAACGCACACTGTTTAACGCGCTTTCTGACATCTGTCTGGCTTTCTCTATTACTCCAGGCATTCCGTTCCCAAACCCTGTCCCATAAGACGTCGCTGACTCCGTACCGGCTGATTCAAATTCCGTCTTTTTCTCTGATGCTGCTGCCGCTCCTGCAGAAACCATATTAGAGGATGCTGTCACTACCCCGGAAGCCCCGGCTTCAATCGAGTCCTGTGTTCCGTTTGCCGCTTCGGTTCCTGCCGACTCTCCCGCAATCCGAGCCTCCATTGCCTGCCCAAGTAGCAATGCAATCAATTCATTATAAGCGGCTACCGCCGTCTGCCCACCACTCGCAATTCCGGCCGACAATTCCTCTGGAATAGAAAGTCCCTGTTCCCCTGCATATGCAGCCAGACCTTCGAACATACCCTGTATGCCTGCATTTAATTGTAGCATTGCGTCTTCCGCTGAAAATTCTCCACTGGCAATCCCCTCGGTCAGCCTTGCCGGAATTTCAATTCCAATTTCCTGCGCTGCATTCAGCGTTTCTTCCAAAGCTGCAGTCGTTTCTTCCGGTAATGACTGCCACCCTTCTAATGCAGAAGTTTTCGCCACATCAATCGTCTCCCGCAGTGCTGAAAAATCCGCCTCAGACGAACCGAGTTCCCGCAGCCCTGCCTCAATCGCAATCTTCGTATTTGCAAAGGCTTCCGGAATACTTTCCGAAAGATCCATGCCAAGCCCCCACTCTTCGCACATCTCGCGCAAAAGCTCCCGGCCATTTGACTGTTCCAGCGTATCCACCATATGCTGTACCGCATTTGCAGCATCCGGTCCCATCTCCAGAAGTTCATTATAAAACTCCTCCGTAAACGAACCGCCGATTTCCTGGGCCAGTATATTCATATTGTCACGCCAGTTTTCAAGCCCTTCCCGCTGAGACTTCAGATTTTCCAGCATTGTCTCAACCGTTATGTCCTCTCCACCGTCAAACGAGTCAAAAAGGCTGATTTTGTTTTGGATATCTGCCTCCAGCTGCGAACGAAATTCTTCGTATTTCTGCTGCACTGCCTCAAGCGCACCTTTCTGCGCTTCTGAAGCCGCGGCAGTCTGTTCTGCAGTCATCTGAACCGCATCACCCAACTCCTTTTCGGCATCCGCAGCGTCCTGTGCTGAAGCCGCGGCATTTTCATTTTCTTCCGCCAACTGGCTCATTTCCTCATTTGCCTCTTCAACTGCCTTTGTTGTTGACTGGTACTCTTTCTCCGCCTCCTCCACTGTCTTTACATATTCCTCATGCTCATTCTCCAGCCGTTTGATTTCATCTTCCATTTTGCATATCTCGGTATAATAATCACCAAAGCCAAAATTAGCATTTGAATCAAATCTAAGTGAATTCTTATTCGCTTCTTCTAATGTTACAAGTTCTTTTTTCGCTTCTGCTATTGCACCTGCTATTTTTTTCTCATTTAATATTGCATCATACATTGCCTCCCACGCTTTTGTCTGTGCTTCCTTGCCTGCCTGTAATGCAATATGATTTTTCTCTGCGTCAATCAGATGCTCTATTTCATTTCCAGTCAGCTTTATACAACCGCTTGTCTTGTCGTAAGCCGCTGCAAGCTCCGGTATTGTATCGGCCAGTTCCTCTGTAATCTTCTGCAGCTCAAATTTTTGAATCTCTTCTTTTCCCTGTATGGCATTTAATTCCAGCAGTTTTGTTTTATAAAGTTCCAGCTTCTCTTCATCCTGCTTTGCTCCTTCTGTAATACTGCGTGAATTCTCCAGTGATGTCTTTACTTCCTCATTTGATCGTTCGATTTCATCCACAAATTCTTCTAATAGCGTTTTCTGTGGCGTAAGCGCTTCTCCAATTCCTTTGACCGCATCCGTCGCCATTTCAAAAAATCCAGTCACAACAGGAAGCGCTACGTCCGCAATCGGCGCTACAAACTCCTCCTGCAAAGCATTTCCAAATCCGGACACTACTGATTTCAAGTCACTCTGTTTTGTCTCCTGAAGGGAATCCATTGCCCCCTTTACAGTCTCATAGCCGCTTCCGAGATCATTCAGAGAGGTCAAAACCTTCAGTGCATCGCTTTTGCTGTCCACTGCCCACACCTTTGAAGCCAACGTCAAAGCCTCCTGTTTGTCAGTAGTGTTATCCAGATCGCCAATAATACTGGAAAACACGTCACTTGCAGAGGCTTTTCCATCCTGCCATTTGACGAACATCTCCTGTGTCTCTTTTGAAAAGGAACCGATGCTTTCACCAATTTGACCGCTTGACAAGGAATTCATAAACTCTTCTACAAAGTGATTGACCTCACCCAGATTTTCAGCCCCTGCATCCAGACCATTCGACATCAGCGCCAACGCTTCCCCTGAAGAAAACCCGGTAGCTTCCCATAAGGATTTATTTTGAATTAAATTGTTTTCTAATTCATCAAATCGATTCAAATCATTTTGTGCAATTTTCGTAACAAGGTCAAATGCCTCACTGCCCGAAATTCCAAGTCCATCCATTAAATTAGTAGCCCTTTGCAGCGATTGCTCATATCCCATACCAAAAACATCCTGCAACGTTATGACTGACTCTGTTACATGTTTCATATCCGCATTGTTCAAATCCCCCATAGCCTGAAGAACACTGCTCATTGCTTTCTGAATCTCATAATAATCTTCGCCAAAATTATCACCCTTTATGGATTTCATAACCTCTTCATAACGTCTCGCAGATTCTTCCGACAACCCGTTACTGGCCGCAAATTGTGCAGTAGCTTTACTTGCTTCATACATCGTATCCTTTACAGCCTGAGCACCATTTTTTAAAGTATCCAACGCTAAATTCAGCCCTTTTGCGGGTAATGACTGGATTGACTTCTTTGCCTTCTCTCCTATATTATCCAGCCAACTGCTATTATCAACACCCCTCCCGTATTTATCAATGCTTTTTGCACACTGGTCCGCTGCATTTTCTGCCTCTTCCAAATACTTTGCGTTTTCTCTAATTGCTTTATTCGCCTTTTCCAACGCAGTCTCAGAATTAATAATCTTCTGATTCCATTCAAAAATGGTTCCTAATCCCTTTTGCTGAATCAACGACTGTTTTTTCACTGCTTCGGCCAAAGCCAATACTGTTTTTTCCTGTTCTCTGTATTCTTCACTTGACTCGGCTCCGGCTTCCTGCATTCTTTCAAAGTTCTGCTGTGCACCGGCAAGCTCCTGTTGCAATTGTACTAAACGCTCCGATTGCCTCTGAAAATTTTCATTTATCCTGCTCAACTCTTCTTTTGCTGCTTCTGTACTTTTTTGATATGCCGTCTGCTCTTTTGTCAAAATTTCCTGCTTCTTTTGTAAAAACTCCATTTTATTTACATTTCCATCAAACACAACGGTCAGCTGCTCCATCGCCGCCTTCAAAGTACTTACTTCCTTTTCTGCATTTTGTACGGCCTGCGTATATCGATTTTCTCCCTCTAAATTAAAAACTAAATTTATTTCCTCACTTGCCATTCCAGTCTCCTTTCTTTCATTCTTAAAAGCGCCTGCTTCTGCAGACGCTCCTGTTCTTTACCATATTTCAATATTCTTTTTTCCTGTTTTCTTTCCAGACCCGTTCCTATCCCGGGTTCCGATGTGGCCGGTTCGTATTACCGGTACGGCATGCTCAAATGCACACTCCAATACCTCGTATCAATCTGGACAGGATAATAAAATTTTCAAGGTTCTGCTTCTCTCACTAACCCCATATCTGCCAGAATCCTATACAAGCTTTTATATTCTTGCCCTAAAATATCTTCTAACAAAATAAAGCCGCAGAACATGCACAAAATGAATGCCAGACTTATTTGCCTAACGCTTACTTTGTACATGTCCTGCGACCTGCCAGAAAAAATATTCTTTTATTGTGAATCTGCTTTTATTGCATCAATCATAACCGCCAAATTATAATGCGGTAGAATTTAAAATTACTCCAGCCCTTTGTGAGTTGGAGTAATTCACTAGAATTCACATGCAATTTTTGATAGCCTGGAATTTTTCACTCCAGGGTGCCAGCTCAATTTATTTTACATAAAAATTTCAATTATTTATTCAACTGTATATGTGACATAACCTAACGTTGCTGTTACTTCTTTGCTATATTTATCCTCTTTTATTCCATCTAAATAATAAAATTCTTGCCATTTACCTTTTCCTAATTTCTCTTGTATTTCTTCTGGTTGCTCCTCATACACAATTTTAGCGTCAACTTCAAACTTATCTCCAGTTTCAACTCCTTCTAGTTTATTTTCAAATATATGCGAAACTGCTCCATTTTTTATTTCCTGACGTACCTCATCGATTACATAATTATTTTTAAATAATAGTAATTTTATAATAGTTCCATCCGGTATTTCTGATAATAATCTACATTCAAGATTTAACCCCTCTTGTGGATTTAATGTAATTTGAATTTCTCCACTTATATGTTTTGCAGCTTCTTCCTCCTGATTCTTTTTGTAATCTTTATTATTTTGAAATTCGCCGCCTATTTCCGAGTATATATCAGAAAACCCATCTGGCAAATTAACAGTAAATTTATACTCAGACATCCCATCGTTTTCCTGTATACAGAAAGAGATTTCTCCTCCATATTCTAAAATTCTACAAAATCCCTCTTTATTACTAACATTCAATTGTTTACCCTTATCATCTATATAACAACCTATAGAGTGCTCCTCTCCTGTAGCATCCAACGCATACAACGTATAATATTTATTTTTACTGTAATAATTTTGTACTAGATTATCACCGTACTCATACAAATTAATCCATACAGCTTCTTTATCCACTCCAAACTGCACCTTTAAATCAGAATCCGTGGTTGCACTATTACTGAATGTTCCCTTTATATAATATTCAGTTGTAATATAATGCTCTCCGGTCGGTCTATCAAATTTGTCCACGTAATTACCAACCATCCAATTATTGGTTTCATTTTCTTCTGCATTCACACTTACAATAAATAGCATTGCAATCAAAACACTAATAATTATAGCTGCTCTCTTTCTCATAGACAAATCCTCCCTCAAATTACTTTTTTTAATTTTACCATACCTCATATATTTTGTATATCATTTTCTTAATAATTTCAAAAACAATGTTTTTTCTTCCTTCTCACCCTCCGAATCCCCTTTCGCAGCATATCCGAAACAGCCTGCTGCGTTACCCCCAGCTCTGCTGCAATCTCATCCTCCTGCATCTGCTCCATATAATATTTCTCCATCACCATCCGTTGTTTTTCTGTCGCAAAACTTAAAAGCTCCTCCACTTCCTCTTGACAGATAAGTTCATGCAACGTCTTATCCTCCTGTGCTATTTCGCTCCAGTCCTCTGCTACTGCACTATACGATATACGTTTTCTCTCATTACGCCAGTCCTCATTTTTTGCGATCCGGTCTTCCCCCTCCAGCATTACACGAAAATACCAGTTTTTATTTTCAAAAAAATCATCCTCAAAATGAAAACGATCTTTCTGATTAAATTCATACATATAAGCACAGCAAGCATGAAGAGGAAATACCGTACTGCGTCTTCCGATCCGATATGCAACAAATCCATTCTGGTAAACATCAATCCTGCTCTGCGCATCGACCATTTCCTTTGCCACAATGGGACTTCCCGATTCCCGGAGTGCCCGGTAAGTCGGAACCCGGTCCGTGAAAGCTGCGTTCTCAACGGCATGTTTCAGTTCTCTCAATGTCAGCATATTACCCTTTCCGCCTTTCGGCTGCGGGCTGACGTCCGGATCTGAACCATGCAGAACATTTCATAACAGAATCTTTGTAAGTGCAGCAAAAAACAGCTCCGATACCGCCCGTTTTTTTAACGGAAACCGAAGCCAGACAGTAACTTTCCACCTATTCCCCTGAACCAAAAAACGACCGGATAAATAGGATAAATGATCTTTCATTTACCCTCATCTCTCCGGTCGTCCAGCAACTCTCATGGATTCTTCTATTCTGTTTTTTCTCTCATTAATTCTCTACTTTATTCTTTTATTAATATTGTCTGTCTCGTTTTCTACTTCATACCCTGATTCTTCTCCCTGTTTCTCCAAATCCAGAGAGACCGTCGTAGCAATCTCGATTGCATCCCGGTTCGTAACGAACGGCTCCAGCAGATCAGAAACCGGGATCATATAGCAGCTGTCAATGCCGTGCTGCTTCAACAGAATAACCAGTTTATTCTGATATGTACCAAGACGAAACAATAACTTATTGAGCCTGTCGTTTCCCCTCACTTCCCCAATGACGACGCTCATTTTTTCGCTGTCTTTCATTTGCCATTAGCCCCCATCATTCCTCATAAATTTCCTCTTCCAGAAGGTTAAACCTGACGAGCCGGAGCTCCACTGCCTTTCCGGGCACCTGGAATATCTGTTTCATCTCATCTACAACTGCAGTTACCCTGGCTCTGCCATGTTTTCGCAAAAGAATATCACCGTATATGCTTTGTCTGCGCATGACATCATAAAATGCCAGAAGGAACGTATCCTTCGGCATCAGCAATGCTGCTGCCAGATTGTTGGCCTGCCATTCCTTCCATACTTCATCGGTCCATTTATGGCGATCCTTTTCTCCGGCAAGCTCTGCCCTCGCAGCCCGGCAGGCAATTACAGGACATTTTATCTGCCTGCAAAATTCATAAGGCCGGTGATCCCAGGCATGATAGGTGCGATGGCAAATCCAATGGCTTGCCTCATGCGCCTGGGTAAAGCGTTTGATTCCGGTATTTTCCGGCTTATCCAGCGACTGCTCCAGCAATACCGTCCCTTCCGGAACTTCAATCTGGTATGGTTCATCATTCTTCCCGATTCCTGTATACACGATATCCGAAAATACAATCAAACCCCAGATCTCCCCGTCTTCTGATAACCGTTCCGATTTCAGATCAAGATACAGACATTCCTTCATCAAATGTTCTACATTAAGAGGCTGAGGTTTTCTCAATACCTGCGGCTGGTACTCAGACAGTACCCACTGTGCAATGTCTTCATAATCTGCTGTCTCCAAAATAAATAGCCCGTTTTTTGTCATCGGATAATCCAGATGCATTTCATTCACTCCTTTTCTCTGCGTATCTAATTCCTGTACAACAACAGAAAAAACAGCGCCTTTACGCATCATCAAAAAAACCTGTCCCGTTTATTTTTGATGGCCGTAAAGGCGCCATTTTATCATTCCGTGTATTTTAAATTACTCGTTTTCTTTTAATAATTGAAGCTGTTCTTCCGCAATTCGGTCAAACTCTTTCATAAAAGAGAGCCACAGTTCGTCGCACTTGTCTTCCGGTATTCTAGCCTCTTTAAATTTTCGAAGAGCCTCCCTGGCCAGAGGCTGCCCTCCCAGAATTGGATTGATATCTTCATATGTGTACCCCCTGGTAGCTGCAGCCAGATCCTCAAAAATTTCCTTCTCCTCTTCTGATATTTCAAATGCCTCAATAAACTTATCAAGGTATTTCCTCGGAGCATATCGGTTTCCTTTTTCAATATCACTTAAATAGGCTGCTGTCATTCCCAGTTCTTCCGCAAATCCCCGCACACTTTTGCCCAGCGTCTCTCTCTTTTCCCGAAGATACTGACCGAACGTGTGCTCATTGATATCTTTTGACATCTTTAATTCTTTTAAATCCACGCTATGCTTTCCTTTCTTTGATTTTATACCTTAATTGCGAAACGATATGAAAATCAGGCATCCGTTAACTGTGTAAGCAATTTATGCTTACATTTTAATAGAACTGTGATTTTTTGTCAACACATGTTATTTTTCTTCCGAACTCTCCGGATTGCTTTTCGAAGCGTATCAGAAACGGCCTGCTGCGTAATCCCCAGCTCTTTTGCAATTTCATCCTCCTGTAACTGATCCATATAATATTTCTTCATTACCATTCTCTGCCGTTCTGTCATAAGCTGCCAGAGTTCCTCCAGCTCTTCCTGAATGACGAAAGCGTTTAATACCGTATCTTCCTGTGCCAGTTCACTCCAGTCTTCTGCAATTGCACTGTAAGAAATGCTTTTTCTTCCATTGTACCAGTCTTCGTTTTTGGCTATCCGGTCTTCTCCTTCCAAAAACAAACGAATATACCAGTTTTCATTTTCAAAGAAATCACTTTTTACATTGAAACTGAGATTTTGATGAAACTCATATCTGTATCCGCCGCAGGAATGAAGCGGAAATACCGTACTCCGCTTTCTGGCTTTGTACACCACATATCCATTCTGATAAACTATAAGTTCTGACTGCACATCAACAACCTTCTTTACCACAACCGGAATCCCTGATTCCCGAAGTACCTTATACGTAGGTACCCGCTCCGCTGAGGAAGCTTCTGTAACGTTGTTTTTCAGCTCTTTTAATGTCAGCATTCTGCCCTTTCCCGCCTTTCGGCTGCGGGCTGATGCATAGAACTCCGTATGTACTGCTTGAACAAAAGTGAGCTTCGCACACCTCGCGAGTCAATAAATTTCAGAGCACAGCTTTTGTTTCGCGCACGAATCTGCGCATCCAGGACAGCAAAAAACAGCTCCGGCACAGCCCGTTTTTTTTAACGGGCGCCGGAACTCTTATTCATTTTATGCTCGCGGAACAACACTTCCCGTCAGATGCTCTTGCAGCGCAGGTCATCTGTCTGATCCTTTCCATGTAATTACGCTGCCGCAATCCCTACCTTGCCGTTCAGCCACGTTTTTGCCTCCGCCAGAGTCGCAAACTCTTCCCTGAGCTTCCATGCGCCGTCCTCCGGAATCAGGATGGTTCCTTCCACAGTGGTGTGACCGAATGTCGTGTTCTCCTGCTTTGTTGTGTTCTCGTCGTTCGGTTCGGAAAACTGTACTTTTTTATAGAACTTTGCCACATATTTGCTGCCGCTCTTTCCGATTGCACCACAGCCGACATACGGAGCCGTGTCATTTACGTTATAAATAATTTCTCCGGTCTCCTTATCTTTTGCATGTCCAAGAAGGAACACATAAATATCATCTTCATCCTGATTCATCTCGATGGACAGTGTGCCGCCTGTAACAGAATTATCCGTTTCCAGTGCGCGGTTATCGCCATAATCCGTCACGCTTGCCTTGGTTGGTGTGCCGTTAAAATTTGTCACCGGACTCAGGTACTTTCCGCCTGTGTAGGTCCCATCCTCCTGTAATAAGCCAAATACTGCATACTCAATTCCTGTTTTTGCCATAATAAAATCCTCCTGCTTTCTTTTTCATTTTCTGCCGCACAAACCTTTTCACTTAAGGCAGTGCTTCAATTTCAGATCCCTTTTCCTTTTTCAATCCGTTTATTTCTAAGAACTCCCGGTATACCCGGAAAAACTTCCGCGGAGTCATCTGAAACAATTCTGACTCCCGGTACCCCAGCTTTATCTGTCCGATATAGATAAGGCGGGCGACGTTCAGCGGTTCGTCTGCCCGCTCTTCCGGTTTGGGTCGTCTTCCTCCTCCGGCTCCGGAAGCGAAATGCCGTAAGCCCGCAGAACTGCTGCCATGACTGTATAGTAATTGTCCAGTCCGATCATTTCCCCGACCTCCATCTCTGTCACCACGGGATACATCGATGCTTCCCCCGGATTCTTTGCCATCCGCTGTGCTTCATCATTCAGCAGAATTACAACCAGATCACGCAGCGTATGTTCAGTCCCGTCTGCTTTTGCCAGATCTGCAATCACCTCATGAAGCGTCTTTCCATATCGGTCCTGAATTTCATCAATAATGTTCAGGGTAAAGAGAAAATGTCTCTCCACCCCGTCCAGAACCACCGGTATGCCGCGCGGTCTCAGATCACTCATTCGTTGCCTCCCTGTACTGCTGTGATGCCGACTTTTTTATTCAGCCAGTCTTTGGCAGCAGCCAGTGTTGCAAATTCTTCTCTCAGTTTCCATGCGCCGTCTTCCGGAATCAGGATAGTTCCCTCTACTGTGGTATGACCAAAAGTCGTATTCTCCTGCTTTGTTGTATTTTCATCATTCGGCTCAGAAAACTGTACCTTTTTGTAAAACTTCGCCACATATTTCGCGCCGCTTTTTCCAATTGCACCACAGCCGACATACGGTGCGGTATCATTCACATTGTAAATAATCTCCCCGGATGTCTCATCCTTCGTATGCCCCAGCAGGAATACATAGATATCGTCCTCATCCTGGTTCATCTCAATGGACAGCGTACCGCCCGTCACTGAATTATCGGTTTCAAGTGCACGGTTATCGCCATAATCCGTAACGCTCGCCTTGGTCGGTGTACCGTTAAAATTTGTTACCGGGCTCAGATATTTCCCGTTTTTATAAGTTCCGTCTTCCTGCAGCAGACCGAATACTGCATATTCAATTCCTGTTTTTGCCATTGTCTGTTCCTCCATTTTTTGTTTTTCGTTCATTCTGAAACTCTGTTTCCGAAATCTGCCCCATAAACTACCCAGAATGGGTGTGATTTCTATGTTGCCATCTATTTTTATACTCTCTAAACTGCCTGTCCTCCCTCCGATTTTCTCTGATTGCCTGTCGGATCGCGGCTCCGGCTTCTCTCTCTGCCCTCAAGCCTCATAGCTTCTCCTCCCCCCTTTCTGCCCTTCTTTGCGCCTAAACTGACTGACTGCTGCTGAAAAATACCAGATGCATTATTTTTGTATCCTGTTCAAAAGAATACAAAATACTCGTTACCGAAAAACCCGCCTCCTCCAGGGCGGAACGAATATCTTTCCTGATATTCATATAATCCTGCGTCCCTTTCGCAAACCAGTGGACCTGCCAGGAAAGCATCCACTCCTGACTCACTCCGTCCCCGTAATCCACTGGCTGTTCTTTCTCCGGAAAGTACGTGATCCACATATCCGGTTCTATCTCCAGCGGACACACGAACGGCCATATGTTTCCATCCGTAATCTCTGAAAGCACTGCTTCCAATTTTGTACCTGTACTCATTTCATTCCCTCCGTCCTTTCGTCTTCCTTCACTAACCCCACATCTGCGTAAGTCCTGTACAAGCTTGCAGAAAATTTTTCTAAGAAAACTTTGATTAAATCAGCGTTCCACAAATAAAAAAGCAAAAATACCCCAGGCAAACTCTGCATAGGATATTCCTGCTTTTTTAAAAAATAAGTTTTATCAGATATTATGGTACATGATAGAAGAAAAAATTAAGACTTTCCACACAATACCTACTATATAATTTTTCTCTTTCTGTCAAAAAAATATAGCATTTCCACCCAAACAGGTGTATAATAGCCCCATTGTTTTATTTTCGAAATTATAAAACCACTACAAACATACAGAAGACACCAGGCCAACGGCGGCCGGGCTGTCTTCTGTATTCTTTTTTTGGAGGAAAAATTATGCCAGTAAAATACGTATTTGTGACCGGCGGCGTTGTTTCCGGTCTCGGCAAAGGAATCACGGCGGCATCGCTTGGAAGGCTGCTGAAGGCAAGAGGTTACAAAGTAACCATGCAGAAATTTGACCCCTATATCAATATCGACCCGGGTACCATGAATCCGATTCAGCACGGAGAGGTGTTTGTCACGGACGACGGCGCAGAGACAGATCTTGATCTTGGACATTATGAACGTTTTATTGACGAGAGTCTGAACAAAAATTCCAATGTCACGACTGGAAAGATTTACTGGTCCGTCCTTCACAAAGAACGGCGCGGCGATTACGGCGGCGGCACGGTTCAGGTCATCCCGCATATTACAAATGAGATTAAGAACCGTTTCTACCGCGATTACTCCAGCGATGAAACACAGATTGCCATTATTGAAGTCGGCGGCACGGTCGGAGATATTGAGAGCCAGCCGTTTCTTGAGGCCATCCGCCAGTTCCAGCACGACATCGGCCATGAGAATGCAATCCTGCTTCATGTAACGCTAATTCCTTATTTAAAAGCTTCCGGGGAAATGAAGACGAAACCGACGCAGGCAAGTGTGAAAGCCCTGCAAAGTATGGGAATCTGGCCGGATATGATCGTCTGCCGCTCTGAGCATCCGCTTGACCAATCTTTGAAAGATAAGATAGCACTGTTCTGTAATGTGCCAAGCTCGCACGTTTTACAGAATCTTGATGTGGAATATTTATACGAAGCGCCACTTGCCATGGAAAAAGAAAACCTCGCGCAGGTAGCCTGCGAATGCCTTCATCTGGACTGTCCCGCACCGGATCTCTCTGACTGGGAAGCCATGGTGGAAGCACTGCGGACACCGACACGCGAAGTGGACATTGCCCTGGTTGGTAAATACATTCAGCTTCACGACGCCTATATCAGTGTTGTAGAAGCGCTGAAGCATGGCGGAATTGCCAGCCGTGCAGTTGTGAATCTGCACTGGATCAATTCCGAAGAGGTAACACAGGAAAATGCCGCCAGTCTTCTTGGAAACATGGATGGCATCCTTGTTCCCGGCGGCTTTGGAGACCGCGGCATTGATGGTAAAATCGAAGCGATCCGCTTCGCTCGCATGAACCAGATTCCGTTTCTCGGGATCTGCCTCGGCATGCAGCTTGCAATCGTAGAATATGCCAGAAATGTAGCCGGACTGGACAAAGCGCACAGCATTGAGCTGGACCCTCAGACGCCGCATCCGGTGATCGCACTGCTCCCTGACCAGAACGGTGTGGAAGATATCGGCGGAACACTCCGACTCGGTTCCTGTCCCTGCCTCCTCGATGAAACGACGAAAGCCTTTGGTCTTTATGGCAAAAAAGAAATCGAAGAGCGCCACCGCCACCGCTACGAAGTCAACAACGATTACCGGAAAATCCTGACAGATCATGGAATGACGCTATCCGGACTTTCGCCCGACGGGCGCATCGTAGAGATGATCGAGCTGAAAAACCACCCGTTTTTCCTCGCTACCCAGGCCCATCCAGAACTGAAATCGCGCCCGAACCGCCCGCATCCTCTTTTCCGCGGTTTCGTCGCGGCAGCGCTTGACCGATAGAAGCAAAAAGCAAAGTCAGCTGACTGATTTTATAATTCGACGCAGGAATTCCAGTCGATTTTGCAAACACGTTTATCAAAAATATAGTTAGTGAATTTTACGGATTAGCTCGCGAAGCGGAAGGATAAAGGCCGGGGACACGGACAGCTCGTCAATCCCCATTTCCACAAAACGTTTCGTGAGCGCCATATCTGCACCCAGCTCACCGCAGATGCCGACCCAGATTCCCTCTCTGTGTCCGTTTTCCACCGTCATTTCGATCAGCCGGAGTACAGCCGGATGATGCGCGTCATAAAACGGGTCCAGCTTTGGGTTCTGACGGTCAATTGCCAGAGTATACTGTGTCAGATCATTCGTTCCAATGCTAAAAAAGTCCACTTCTTTTGCCAGTTCCCGGCTGATCAGAGCTGCTGCTGGAGTTTCTATCATAACGCCAAGTTCCACATCCCGGTATGTGGTACCAATCACACGAAGCTCTGCTTTTACTTCCTCGACCAGTTCTTTGATGCGAACAATCTCTTTCACAGAAATAATCATCGGGAACATGATGGAAATATTGCCAAACGCACTGGCCCGCAGCAGGGCCCGCAGCTGTGTTTTAAAGATTTCTTCCTGTGTCAGACAGATTCGAATGGCCCGATAACCAAGCGCCGGATTTTCCTCTGCGTCAAGTCCAAAATAATCTACATTTTTATCTGCACCGATATCCAATGTACGGATAATAACCTTCTTGCCTGCCATATTCTGGGCAACTAAGCGGTATACCTGAAACTGCTCGTCCTCAGTTGGATAATGATCAGACTCCAGGTACAGAAATTCGCTCCGGAAAAGGCCGATTCCCTCCGCATCGTTTGCAAGCGCCTCTGCCGTATCTGAGACGCCGCCGATATTCGCGTAGAGGTGAATCTCCCGCCCGCTTTGAGTCACGGTCTTCTGTCCCTTCAGTTTTTTCAGAAGATTGGCCCTGCGCGCTTCCTCCTCCATCTGTGCCCTTGTTTCCAGGATTTGGTCCTCATTCGGTTCAATGATTACAGTCCCTGTGAAACCATCTATAATTGCCAGCTTTCCGTCCCATTCCTTTTTTACCGGAATACCGATTACTGCCGGAATATTCATCGTTCTAGCAAGAATCGCCGTATGTGAATTTGCAGACCCATGTACCGTGACAAAGCCCAGCAGCTTCGACTTGTCAAGCTGAACCGTCTCGCTCGGCGCCAGATCGTCTGCGGCCAAAATGACCGGCTCTGCCAGACTCCCCATATCTGCCGCGTCTCCATGCAAAACTCGCACAAGTCGTTCTGAGATATCCCGGATATCTGCGGCTCTTTCTTTCATGTAGTTATCGTCCATGCTCGCAAACATCTGAGAAAAATTGTCTCCGGTTACTGCTGCCGCATACGCTGCACTCACCTTTTCCTGCCGTATCATACTACAGACTGACTCACAGTAATCCTCATCATCCAGCATCATCTGGTGTACTTCAAAAATGGCTGCCCCAGACTCCCCGACTTCTTTCAATGCCTTTTCATATAAATCCTGAAGCTCCCTGGCCGCCTCGCGCCGCGCGGATGCAAAACGATCCAGCTCTGCCTCCGAATCCTCCACGCGTTCCCGCTTCACAATCGCATGATTTTTCTCATAGAAAAAAATTCTTCCCATTGCAATTTTTCGCAAAATAGATTTTCCCTCATACTGTTCCATGCCGCATTCCCTCCGATTCTAACTTCTTATCAGGCCATCTTCTTGTAAACTATCTTACAAGTTCTCCCGGAAAAATTTTTCGATCGCCGCACATGCTACGTCCTCATCCTCACCTTCCACCGTAACTGTAATAGTTGCACCTCTTTTAGCGCCCATGCTCATCAGCATCATAAGCTGCGTTGCAGATACCGTTTTTCCATCCTTTGTGAGATTAATCTTACTCGCAAACTGCTTTGCTTCCTTCACAAGCAGTCCGGCCGGTCTCGCGTGAAGCCCCAGTTCATCCTGAATGACATACTCAAATGATTTCATTTACATTTCCTCTTTTCTTGATGTATTGGAATCTGCCTTTTCTGCTTTCATTTTACGCGATACGTAATTACCCGTCAAAAGAAATCCGGCACCTTCCTCTTTTACCAGTTTCTCCGTATCGCTTCAATCTTATTCTCCGTATCTTTCAATAACATGCACATGGAATATTCCACAAAAGGCAAAATAAATCTTTCCTCTTATCCCAAAACACGTTGAAAAGTAAAATTTTGTTATTATGAAAAATGCCCACAGAGCATTCGGGCCAACTGCCGTATCTGCTCTGTGGGCTTTTCTATTTAATGATGGAACAGACGGATTCCGGTAAATACCATCGCCATTCCATATTTATTACAGGTTGCAATCACATCCTCGTCACGGACAGAACCGCCTGGTTCCGCAATGTATGCTACACCTGATTTATGCGCACGTTCAATGTTGTCGCTGAACGGGAAGAATGCGTCCGAACCAAGGGCGACACCCTGCATCTGATCAAGCCATGCACGCTTTTCTTCTGCGGTAAATACTTCCGGCTTTTCGGTAAAAATCTTCTGCCATGCACCCTCTGCCAGAACATCCATGTATTCTGCGCCAATGTAAACATCAATCGCATTGTCACGCTCTGCCCTTGTAATCTTGTCAGAGAACGGCAGGTTCAATACCTTCGGGCACTGACGTAAAAACCAGTTATCCGCTTTCTGGCCTGCAAGACGGGTACAATGAACACGCGACTGCTGTCCTGCTCCGATTCCAATTGCCTGTCCGCCTTTTACAAAGCAAACTGAGTTGGACTGCGTATATTTTAAAGTGATCAGCGCAATTTTCAAATCCATGGCAGCCTCTGCCGGAATTTCTTTTTTCTCCGTCACAAAGTCAGACATCAGCGCATCGTCAATTTTAAGTTCCTGACGTCCCTGCTCAAAGGTAATGCCATACACCTGCTTGCGCTCAAGCGGATTCGGACGATAATTTTCATCAATCTGAATCACATTGTAGTTGCCGTTTTTCTTTTCTTTTAAAATCGCCAGAGCCTCCTCCGTATAGCCCGGAGCAATCACTCCATCCGACACTTCACGCTTAATTAAAAGCGCCGTATCCTTATCACAGACATCAGACAGGGAAATAAAATCTCCAAAAGAGGACATGCGGTCTGCGCCGCGCGCTCTCGCATACGCACAGGCAAGCGGCGAAAGATTTTCATAATCCTCCACCCAGTAAATTTTTGCAAGCGTCTCATCAAGCGGAAGGCCGACTGCCGCCCCTGCCGGAGATACATGCTTAAAAGACGTTGCTGCCGGAAGCCCTGTTGCCTCCTTCAGCTCCCTGACAAGCTGCCATCCATTAAACGCATCCAGAAAATTAATATATCCCGGACGACCGGAAAGCACTTTGATCGGAAGCTCGCTGCCATCTTCCATATAAATACGAGACGGCTTCTGATTCGAATTACAACCATATTTCAATGCGAATTCGTTCATTATAGAATCTCCTCTTCTGCTATTTATTTCTGATTTTTATTTACAATTCTTGTCTCATAAGTGCCTGTCGCAAGATCAATATAACGAACAAACAGAGACACCTTGTTCTCCTCATTCAGACTGTTCCAGAGCATCTCTGTAAAAGCGTCCATATCGTCCGGAATAGCCACCAGCTTCGGTTCACCCTCAAAGCTCGGCAGCGGATTCCCGTCACACATGTAAGTGTGAATAAAATGTCCCTCGCCGGCCACACAGTTTTCATAGTTAAAAGTATAACGGTTGCAGGCCTCAGGATTTCCATTGTTGCTTTTTAAAATAGACATCTCATACCCATACACGCCGTCCTTCACGTGCATCACGCCGGAAATACGAGGCGTATAATTTGGTGCATCCGGCTCAAATTCACGGCTGCGCAGAGACTCTTCGAACGTCAGTCCCTTTTTCAGTCCCTCAAAAATCGTATCCGTCTGGTCGCCGTTTGTCACAATTGTGTCAGTTCCAAGCACGCGCACCGGTGCATAGATAATCAGACTCGGATCTGTCAGCTTTGACTCATCAAATGCCTGTGTGCGGATTCCCTCTCCATCCTCTGCAAAAATACGGTTTCTGCTGTTTTCACTTCTGCCCATAATAAAATAGGCTGCTGCTGCTTTCGTCCCGTCTGCCGTTCTGCCAATCACAATTCCCCGGCCCGGGTAGCTGTTTTCCCTCAGTTCGTTTTCCAAAACAGTCATTTTCATAGTTTCTCTCCTTTTCTTTTCCGGAATGCTATTTTTCTGTGTTCCAAAATCGGGATGTCACGGTAACACGGTATGGAGGTTCCTCCCTTTCAAATCCGCACCCGCACATACCACTGCACAAAAAAAGCCGCATTCCAGACATGTAATGAAACAATGCCCAGACGGTCGGCTTCCAAAGACTCATACTCCCTGTGGTTTTCTCGGCGACAAAATGCCGCCGAAACTCCACTTCCGTCAGTCATATGAGCAATAACACCATATCATTTTGCCAGAAAAAAATCAAGCTTATTTTTTAATCAAATCTATCTATCTTTTTCAGCCATACAGATTTGCATGACTCTAAGGAAACGCACGAATCAGTGTTTCTCTGACACAGTTCTACAGAAGTCGATATCTCGCCAGACATGCCAGTATCTCCTGTTTGCGCACCATCGCCGCAGCACCCGCTCCATAATTTCTCGGAGTTACAGACAGGATTCCCTCTTTTTCCAGCTTACGTGATACCTCCTCGGCAAGATACGCCGCTGTCTTTTTGCCGTCCGCCAGCTTTCCAAGCGTGTAAGAAAGAATATAGGCAAGCGCTGCCGTCTGGCTTTCATCCACAATCTGTTCCAGATACCGCAGATCAATCTCTGTTTTATCCAGACTCAGACTGTCCCAGCCATGTACACGCGCTTTTTCTATATTTTTTCTGGATACAGCTTTTTTGATCCACACCTTTCTGTCCGCCTTTTCCTCCGTCAGCGGCGCCGCAAGCTCTCTGGCGCGCGCCGTCACATCCTTTGTCACGTAGCAATCCATCTGCAACACCGTATCTGCCACGCCAAGAAAATCTCCGGAGCTGCCCGCTACAAGAACCGTGGATATTCCAAGATCTTGATACAGGCTCCGCACCTTACGGATGAATGGCGTAATGGGTTCCTTTTCATCAGAGACAAGGCGCGCCATCCGATCGTCTCGAATCATAAAATTTGTAGCCGATGTGTCCTCATCAATTAGCAGAACCGTACTACCACTTGCAAGCGCCTCCACCGTATTTGCTGCCTGCGACGTACTGCCGCTGGCATTTTCTGTTGAAAATCGGGCCGTATCGGTTCTGGTTGGAAGGTTTGTAATAAACATTGAAATGTCCGTCTCATGAATACACCGGCCTTCTTCTGCCCGCAGCTTAAACGCCCCTGCGTCTGTGATTACATACTCTCTGCCATCTCCCGCGATATGATGATACACACCGCGTTCCAATGCTTTCAAAAGCGTTGATTTTCCATGGAAACCGCCTCCGGCAACTACCGTAATTCCCTTTCGAATTCCCATACCACGAAGCGTTCCGCCATGCGGAAGTTCCATCGTGACTGCGAGACTTTCCGGGCTATTGAACACAACTGCCCCTCTCAGCGGCTTCTGAGACACTCCGCTCTCACGTGGAAGAACCGAACCATCTGCCACAAAGGCGACAAGCCCCTGCTGAACCAGCTGCTCCCGGATATACTCTTGGTTATCCGCGAGAAAAACTGCAGCCTCAAGCTCCTTTGCAAGCGGCATCTGTCCGCTGCGCCCAAAACCTGAGCTGCTTCGCGGCGTTCCCTGCTTCTGTCGCATTTCCGGTGACTGCTTTCCGGAAAAGGCCCGCTCAGCCACCTCCGGCAGCAGGTCAAACAGAATATCTGCCAGCGCATCCGCAGCAATCGTCCGTCCAAAAGCCGGGAAGCCTACTTCAATTCTCGCTTCAATTGCATCTGGTGCCACATGCATTGCCGTCCGCTCCAGAATTTCCTGACCGGTCCGGCACGCGGTCACAAGCCCGCTTTTTCCAGATCCCTTCCGCTCACGGTCTCTGCACTCACCAAGCGCACGGTGCAGACGCCGCAGAAGCGTGTCCTCCACCGCAATCCTGCGGTGCTTCTTTTCCAAATACTCTCCCGGAATGATTCCCCTGTTAAAATACACAATCCGTACCCTGGAAGGTGAGGCAAACGGGTCCCCCTGCACATGATCAATGCAGAGCCGATATGTACCAAAATCATATTCCCCTTCCAATACCTTATATGCTTTGTATCCCTTATGATCAATCTGCCTTAGTTGATTCCTCAATTCCTGTTGTGTTCTCATTCGCTCTTATCTCCTCCAAAAAAGCCTATTCCCACTGCGCCCGAATCTCATCCGTGAGCCATATTATGCCCAGTATATGTTCCTGCGGCATCTTTTCGCCACAGGCCTAAACTGGCACGTATAGTTAAGTGTATCGCCTGCTACCTACTTCGTCAACTGGTATTCCTCAAAACACAGTTCAAACTTCCTGCTTCCCCCGTAAGGCAAACAACGCGCGCCTGTCTGAAAAAGCAAGTTCTTACGGCCAACGCAAAAGGAGAAAGCCGAAAGTCTCAGGCTTTCCCCCATCGCATATAAAACAGCATCAGACTTCCGAGCACCTTTCCAACTGCCATTGTGATGACAATCCAGCTCAGGCCTTTTGTAATTCCAAGTCTCCGGCAATATACCGGGAAAACATTGATGACCTCTGACAACGCCATAATCCAGCCCCCGACAAAAACCCCGATAAACAGTCCGCCCAGCACCAAAAACCAGACGCCAATCGGCAGACTGACCTCATATACAGTTACAATCGTTCCTCCGATTCCACCAAGCAGAATCGCGTCTTCATAGTATTTTACATGCTTTGCCGTATGGGACACCCCGATAAATCTTGTAATAATTCCCAGTCCTACCATCAGGGCCACCACGCCACCGGCCACAATAAAACCTGAAGCAAAACCTATCACTGCAAGCAGTGCATGTTCCATAGTTAACACCTCATCCCAGTCCAATTCCCCGGACCCTTTTATGCTCCATATTTTGCTTTATGGCACACAACCAGTCATGACTGCGCCTTTTTCACACTCCGTCCGTTTGCTTCGATCATTGTTGTGTCAATATCATCCTCATACGTCCGCATTTCGACTTCAAGCGGCGTAGGATCAGAAGCGTTCTTTTTGCGCGCAAAATGATGGAAGAAAATTAAAATGCCAAGCCCCACACCTATGGAATAGGAAATTTCCAGCAAGGTAAATCCATTTGAAGTTTCGCCGGTAAATATCTCATAAAGCTGTCCGAACAGAGTCGTAATTCCGACGTCATTATTAAAAGCCATAATGGAAAACGCCGCGCCGAAAAAGGCAAGCAAACAGACAAGAATTGTTTTTACCCAGCTCACCGCATCCGGACAGTGTTTTTCTTTTTCTACTGTCAGAATAAAATCGGATTCTCCCAGATTGTTCACCTCGAGAGACGGGTATTCTTTCTGAATTACATCAATCACATCCAGAACAGAAAATACATATCGCCCTGGTCCCTTAATCTGCTGTGTCGGAAGACGGAGCGTCTTGATCTTGTTTACTATCGCCTTTTCTGCGCAGTTCATTTCCGCAATGTCTCCCAATACAACCTGCTTGCTTTTAATCTGAATATTTTTATCAATTTTCAGATATAATACTTCGCCCATGACGCGTCCTCCTCCATTGTCTCCGAAAAGCCTTCCTGATGCGCAAGTACCGCATCTTCATGTACTTTGTCCGTTCTCTCTGTGAAATACCACGCGGCTCCGAGACATAAGACTAAAATTGCTATAAATATCACATACTTCATCAGATATTTTCGAATCATTCCAGTTCCTCCTGGTCAGGTTTTTGGAATCTGCCGGATTAGTATGTGCAGGTAGTGTGTGTTTTATACTTTAAGAGGACGAAACAAAGGACTGCCACTGCCCGGGGTTCCGACAAACAAGTCACCCCGGGCAGTGGCAGTCCTCTGTTTCTGGCTTTTGAATAAAGAGGATAAATTACTGTGTTCATTTGGATATACGTACTGCATTTATCCGAATACAATTATAAGTATCTAATCAGCTCCTGGGCCGCCTTAAGCGTTGGATAGATTCCCGCAGCCGTCATTGCATACAGGGCGGCTCCGTAGGATGCTTCTTCGCGGTGTACCGGGATTTGCATTTTCATATGGTACAGATTTTCGAATATGTTCCGGAAGTGGCGGTTGAAACGGATTGCGTTGCCGCTTCCGATCAGGTATTTGGGGATACCGGCTCCTTGGGCGCACATTGATTTGTGGAAGGTTACAAGTTCTTCTGCAATGCCTGACAGTATGCCGTAGAGAAACTCCTCTGGTGTGAAATTGTCGAGTTTCAGGCCGCAGATGCTTCCGGTAAGCTCCGGGTTTTCTCTGGTGCCGCAAAACTGCGTATGAAACTGCAATGTGCAGGGGCGGCTACCGCGTCTTGCAAGTATTTCATCCATTTTTGCGTATAAATTTCCCGTGTCCAGGCCGGTTATGTCCTTCACTGTAGCGCGGAAAAATTTTTCCATTGCCGCATAGGCCAGACCGCCGCAAAGGCTCGAACCAACAAGAATATAGGATGCTTCTGTAAGTACGCGAAGTTCCACGTCTATGACATCCATATAGTGTGCAACACCCGCTGAGACCTGTCCTGAGGTGCCGACGTTCATCAGGACACTGTTCTCACTGTCTTTGACAGAGCCAATCACGCTTGCCTGATTGTCTCCGATTGCAGCACTGACCGGTATCCCCTCTGGCGTCCTGCCAATCACGGTACAGCTGCGCTCACACTCCGGAAGCAAGGAGCAGTCAATGCCTGCCTGTTTTACAGCTTCTGTATCAAACCGCAGCGTTTTCAGGTCAAAGCAGCCATGACTTGCCGCATCGGAAGCTGAGACCAGCGGCTCTCTGCGTCCAGTCAGACGCATACCGATGTAATCATGAATTGTACAAAAATGAACTGCCTGATCCGGCACAAGATTATTTTTCAGCTGATAATAGTGAGTGGTAAGGCCAAAGCCAGTCGCCATACGATACCCTGTCTCCTGTGACAGCCGTTCTGCGTAAGTCTTTCCGTCTTTCATCATCTGGTTTCCACGCTCATCCTGCCAGGTATACAGAGGGCTCACTGCTCTGCCATCCCGATCTGTATAGACAATTCCGTGCATCTGTCCGGTCAGACCGATGCTGCAAATATCCGGATATCTGATAAGAAACTCCTGGTAAAGCTTCTGTACCTGATGCCAGATACGCTCCGGATCTTGCAGCCATTCATAGGACGCCCCCAAAAGAACGGAATCATTCGGCAAAGTCTCGACCATTTCCACCACGCCGGTCACAGCGTCCATCACAATGCCACAAATGGTTGTCGTACCAATGTCAATTCCGACTGCTTTCATAAAAATCCCCTTTGTATATTCGCGTGTTCTGCCCTGTCAGCTTTTCTGATTGCGGCACAGACAGGCCTTTCTGTTTTTGCATTTCATCCTGCCGTCCATGTTACTGTGGAATCTCGGTCAGGATATCCAGCTTAAATCCCTCCCACATATCCGCAGATACATTCCAGTCCCGCAGGTCTGTCACGATCTTATGATAAAATCCTTGCCCGCCGCGCACAATGTCATACGTCCGCATATCCACACGCGCTTCCATATGCCGTCCAAAGCTGCAATTTTTTACATCCTCCACGCCGTATCTGTCCCAGGCCCCGTCCGGCCAAAATATGTACAATCCCGGAACCCCTTCTGTCTCTGCATCCGGTACGCCTGCCTGCTTCAGAAACTTTCGCCCCGGCTCCTCATATCCAGTAAATACATGCGCATAACGCCATACCGTTCTCGTAAAATCTGAAACCCGAAACGGCGCAAGCCAATCTTCGTCCATCATACCGTCCTGATTTTCCTTTGAAACAATCACTACCAGGGGGAAATTGCGCTCCGGGTCCCGCAACACCTGCAAAAGCTCCGGCAACCGTTCCTCACGCAAAAGCCTCCGCTTGTTCATGCACACGGTTCCGTTAAAGATTCCCACATTGTCCACAATGCTTTTATAATAGCCCGGATAGCTAAAGAAAATTCCGGCGCTCTCCTGGACAAAATTATCGTCCGGCTCTGGCTCAGCGTAGCCGTTGCAGACTTTTAATATCACACGCTCGTTTGCATCTGTCTCGAGAGACGCCTCCGAGTACCATATTCTGCCGCCTACCTCCATATCCATATGGCGCACATGCATGTTCAGCCTGTAACGGCCGGGATCGTAATTCACCGTCACATGGTAAGCCAGAATGTCCGCATGATACGTACAGACGCCCTGCGGCATATCCTTAAAAAGAACACCGTATTTGCGCACAATCCACTTATATATGATATCCGCAGAACGCTCAAAAATCTGCCGGGAAGACGGCGTCTGTTCCTGACGTATCCTGCTTCCGTCTACCTGGGTACACATCTGAAACACGGTATGTCTGGTCAGGGGACGAAGCTCGTAATGCCTTGATTCCGCAAGACTCTCCTCCCGCCCGTCATTGTATACATCGTATGATTTGAAAATAGCCGACAGACGGCTGTCATGAAACTGGCTGTCATTGAGCAGCGCAATAATCGTATTTACGTTAATTGGAATTTTCCGGCTCCGCTTTGAAAGCTGCTCGATCAGTACGGGCCTCGGCGTCTTATAAATCTTTTTTGCCAGATTTTCCACCCGCTCCATATCTTTGTTCAGCAGTTCTTCCACTTCCGGATACAGGGAGGCCGTTCCGAGCTTTAACCGGAAATGACTTTTGATCATATCGCTCCAGCGTCCGGATTTGTACAGCTCGTGTCCCAGATCCTCAAATAGCGTCACCATAGACTTGTCACACAGTTCCAGCGTGGCCAAAATGCTGTTTAGATATCTGGAAAAACTCGGATAATGTCCCCAGAGCTCTTCCCCTTTGTAACGCATGTCATGCTCGATTTCATGCCACCCCTCAAAAAACATGGTCTTGATCTGTATCTCAAAGGTATCGTCAATAAACATCTCCCAGGTATCGGAAGAAATTTCACTTTTCAGATAATCCGGAAGCCGGAACACTCCATTCAGCTTCGTGGGTTTGAACTCCGCTTCGCTTCGCTCAGAAGTGGACCAGTCAACCAGCTCAAACGAATGCTCCATGATATTTTTACAGATATCCGTATCATCCTCAAAATAGAGATTGATACGCACCCCGATCAAATCCTGGAGCTTCCGTCCCTCACCGTATTCCTTCATTTCAAATTTGCGCGCCATCGAAGTCGCCGTTTTTATCCTGGAAAACACCCGAAAATAAAGTCCGCACTGCTCCAGACGATCACTGATAATTCGTTTTAAATCCTGCTCCACAACAGTCGGAACCCTGACCGCCACGGCCAGCTCCTCCTTTGTAAAAACAGCCTTTTCCTGTTCTTTCAATTACGTAACACCACCATTTGTCTATGTCTACGGGCAATGAGCCACGCAGCCGCGCTTTCGCGGATTACACTTCCTGATTCAGTATAACAGATTTCCCCCAAATACAAAAGGCCTAATGTTCCGCCGCTCCGCGCAGCTTTTTCAAAATCCTCTTTTCTGCCCGCGATACCTGTACCTGTGTCATGCCAAGTCGGAGCGCCACCTGCACCTGCGTCTGATCGTCAAAATACCGCAGACGAATCATCTCCTGTTCCTCATCCGTCAGAAACTCAAGAAGCTGTTCTAGGAGCATTCTGTTGAGAAGCTCTTCATTTCGGTCCTGCCTGTCCGGCAAACGGTCTCCCAGTAAAACAGGCGTCCCGTCTCCGCTGTAAACTGTCTGACTCAAGGATTCCACACCTGACGTCGCTTCCATTGCAAGCACCAGCTCTTCCGGACTGATACCGGTTTCCTGTGCAATTTCCTCCATCGTCGGTTCTGTTCCGTGCTGCTTTTCGAGAATTTCCCGGGCATGAAATGCTTTTGCAGCAGATTCTTTTAAAAGGCGGCTTACCTTGATCATTCCGTCATCCCGCAAAAACCGTTTGATTTCTCCTGCGATCATCGGAACTGCATACGTAGAAAACCGCACTTCAAAAGAAGTGTCAAATTTATCAATCGCTTTCAGAAGACCGATACAGCCGATCTGCACCAGATCTTCCCGATCACATCCGCGGCCGAGAAAGCGGCGGACTACCGTATACACAAGCCCCATATTTTCTTCTACAAATCGTTCTCTGGCTTCTTTATCCCCTTCGTGTATCCGCTCAATCAGCGCAAGGGTTTCTTCCATTTGCCAGCCTTACCTTTCTGCCATATTTTTTGCGGTCTCCGTATCCAGATAACCGGGAAACTGCTCTGTGTCATGCCGGATGTGCTTGCGCATGCGCACGCATGTCCCCCTGCCCGGCGCTGATTCCACCTCCAGGGCATCCATAAAAGCCTCCATAAAAGCAAAACCCATTCCGGCCCTGTCACACTCTGCCTTTGTCGTGTACATCGGCTGCATGGCCAACTCCACATCGGGAATCCCTTTTCCCTCGTCACGTACCTCAACAAACAGCGTTTCCTGTTCAATCCGGCAGAAAATCTCAACCTTTTTTACCCGTCCCTCATATCCGTGGATAATCGCATTCGTTACCGCCTCTGAAACCGCGGTTTTTACATCTGCCACCTCCTCCAGTGTCGGATTGAGCTGTGTCATAAAGGCTGCTACAGCTACTCTGGCAAAGCCTTCGTTGCAGGAACGGCTGTCAAATTCCAATTTCATTTCATTTTGCTGCATCGTTCTCTCCCCCTGATTCATCACAAATTTAATTGCTGTGGTATCCCTTCATAAACATCAATCACCTTATCAATCCCGGACAGCGTCAAAACCCGCTGAATCTGTTCATTCGCCCGGACAGCCGCCACATTGCCCCCGAGAAAACGCATCATTTTATAGCGTCCGATCAGCATTCCGATTCCGGAGCTGTCCATAAATACCGTCTGTCCGAAATCAAACAACATCCACCGGATATTCCGGCCTGTAGCAAGCCGGTCCGCTTCTAGACGAATTTTTTCCGAGCTGTGGTGATCCAGTTCTGCCGGCAGGCGAATGATGAGTGTTGTTCCTGATATTGTAAAAAGCTGTTCCATGATTCTCTCCCCCTGTCTAATTATGATATAAATTCTTTTTTGGTTTCCTGCGGTGCAAAAAAGGAACTGAAATGTGGGACATACTTGTCCTTACTTCAGTTCCCCTGCTTCGGAGTTTTTCTTTTGGTTGTAATTTAAGTTTATTGCTGGCCTGGCATCAGGTTGCCGTATTGGTCATATTTCAGGCCAGTTGTCGGGTCAGTCCAGGCTACGTAGGAATCCGGTGCTGGCAGATTCTGCTGCGGTTCGTCCTGGATGTCGATATTGTCGTCGCCTCCGGAATAACCTCCATCGCCGCCCGTGGTGGTAGCGCCGCCCATTCCGCTGATATCTGCCGCTCTTGAAAGCGGGTCAGGTGTGCTGCCGCTGCCGGAAACGTATGCAGAAATTCCGTACTGCTGCGCAATGTTCGGGAAATACTGGATGATTTTATTAAAAGATTCATCTGCTTTCGTCCGATCCCCCTCATTATAATGGGACATGCCAAGATATAAAAGGGCGTCTCCGTGATTTGTCTGACTGCGCTGCGGGTCTGCATCCACCGCTTTTTGAAGCTGCTCCGCCGCGGTTTTGTAATCACCGGCCACATATGCGGTCGTTCCCGCATTGTAATACTGCTGGAACAGGTTGCCCTGTACCGCCCCGCTTAAAGAGTCATAAAGTGTTTTCGCGTTTCCGTCAAAATTTTCTTTGTCAAGAGAGGCAACCAGATTGGCCGCCTGGTTCTGATCTCCCGTTATGTAGACATTCGCCACTGCCAACAGATCATCATAGCTCTGCGCTTTTTCCAAAGCCTCATCCCGTTCCTGTTCCGCGCGCTCCTTTTGTTCCTCATAGCCGTCAATCTCATCCTGAAGCTCCTGCACTTTTACGGATTCCGTGGCGAGCTTTGTGTTCGCATCTGTCACCTGACGGTTCGCCTGGTCATTCACAGACTGACGGTTGGCCGGAACGATCAGAAACCACACAATCGCGCCTCCAAGCAAAATACCCAGAATAATATTGATAAACGTGGCAATCGTTGAGCTGTCCCGGAAGGTCGTAGGCTGAATCACCATTTCTGTGCCACTCATATACCGCAATGTACCGGTTACTTTATCCTGCTCTGTCTCTTTTTCGTATTTTTTATGCTTCTTGGTCAGGTTGGTTCCCTTACCTGTCACATCCTCAATCTCCTGCAGATAACGCAGGATCGTTGTGTTCGTCATATCAATTGCAGCCGCTTTTTTGAGCAGCCTGCGCGCACGTTCATATTCCTGCCGCTTCATATAGAGAAGCGCCAAAAGCTGATATGCCTTCACAAGCTTGGGATTCTGGTTGATCACCTTTTTGAGCTGAATGATCGCCATATCCTCATTGTCCTCGCGACAATACATGACAGACTGATTATATTTTCGGATGGTCTGGTTGATCGTATCGAGACGGTTTTTGTTATTCTGAAGCTGATCCAGATAATAATCTGCCAGGTTGTCCTGCGGCTGAAGATTTTTGCTGACCACCCATTCGCACAGCGCAGAAACAGCCTCTCCTGTCTCATAATAGCAAAGACCCAGAAGATTTCTGGCATCCGTATTTTCTTTGTTGAATTTCAGGCTGCGCTTCAGGCAGGTAACAGCTCCCTTCATGTCCCTTACGAGCGCTTTTTCCAGCCCCTCATTATACAGAAGATTGGAAATCCGGACAATCCGCTTCTGGATTGTGATATCGGCACCGCACCCTGTGCAGTAGTCAATCCCGGCAAGAGGGGTATTACAGTAAATACACCTCATGAATTATCCCTGCTTTCTGTTCTTCTTTTCATCCCGCAGCATTTCCTTTAAAATGTCTGTGACATCCGTCAGATCACGGCTGTAAATCGCATCCTCTGCCTCATTTACATCCATGCTCGGATGAAACTTCTTCAGTTCTTCCTCATAATTAATCATATGTAACTCTCCTTCAAATTCTCATCCGGTATGTTCTGCCCGCAAACCTTGTTTCCGCCGGTTCCCGCTCAGATTCCGTTCTTCCCTCGTTTTGCAAGAATCGCTTTCAGCTCTCCCACCAGATACAGCGATCCGGCGCAAAACAACATACTGTCTCCCCGGAGTGCAAGCGCCGTCTCAAACGCCTCTGCCACGTCGTCTCTGGCAATGACCTCCGCCTTTGTATATTTCCGGAATTCCTCCGCCAGCGCTTCTGCTTCCACTACACGGGAACCGCCGACCTGCGTCACCACAATCGACACCGGAGAAATCGACTCACAGATGGTACGGATCATTTTTTCATGCTCTTTTTCCACCACAGCGGAAAATAACAGGGATACCGGCCTGTGTGCCTGAATATCCTGTACCGTACGGATAAATTCCCGAATCCCGTCTGCATTGTGTGCACCATCCAGCACAACGCCTGGCAAAACAGTCTCCATACGGCCCTGCCATCTTGTATCTGCAATGCCCTTCACTACCTGTGCATCACTGATCTCCCTTTCCGGGTCCACCACACGCAAGGCAGCCATCGCAAGAGAACTGTTCACAATCTGGTATTCCGCCAGATACGGCACCGTCACCGGAAGCGCTCCATACAGCTCAGACACTGCATGAACCCCGCACGGTACGGCCTTTGTATTTTGTCTATCATACCTGCTATTGAAAATAAAATCAATGCTTTTGTCTGTTTTTCCAGTGATTTCACACATGGAACCGTCAAAACGATACGCCGGAGCATGCATCTTTTCTGCCTGTGAAAGAATCACCGCTTCTGCCTCCGGATTTCTGCCGTCATAAATCACAGGAACACCCTCTTTGATAATTCCTGCTTTTTCCCCGGCGATCTCCGCAACGGTGTTTCCCAGATACTCCATATGATCCAAACTAATGCTTGTCAGCACGCACGCAATGGGATGCTCGACCAGATTGGTTGCATCCAGCCGGCCGCCAAGTCCCGTCTCCAGAACCAGATATTCCACTCCTGCATCCCGAAAAATCAGAAGGCCAGCCGCAAAAAGCAGCTCAAAATAGGCAGGATGGGCAAAACCATTCTGAACCATATCGTCTACTTCTGTTTTGATCTGCTCAAACGCCCGCGTAAAACCGTCCTGCGATACCGGACGTCCATTGATCTGAAACCGTTCCGTAATCTCCACCAGGTGTGGCGATGTAAACAGGCCTGTGCATTTTCCGGCTTCAGTCAAAATAGAGGAAAGAAACGCACAGACAGAGCCTTTTCCGTTCGTCCCCGCCACATGAATTACTTTCATACTGCGCTCCGGATGGCCAATCCGCCGGAGCAGCTCAAGCGTATTTTCTGGTTTGTTTTTTTTCGTAAACTTTGGCACTTCTTCTATATAATTCGTCGCTTCTGTATAATTCATCCTGTTCATCCTTTGCTTTTTTTCCTCAGCCCACAAAAACATACCTGCTCCTGTTCACTGAACTTGTCACTTTATGATACCACAGGAACCCTATTATTCAAGAAATTTTTTTCGCAAAATGCGGCACTTTTCCCGATATCCATTGAGTTCTGAAGTTTTCCTTAATTTTCGATTTCTGTGCCATTTCTGCCATTTCATTCTATAGACACACTTATTTTTTAATGCTATAATTGCAGACGAATATTTTTTCAAATGCCAATACATACGAAAGGAAGGAATAAAATCTATGAAGAAAAAATTATTATCTGGTCTCGTGATCTTAGGCGCAGCTTCCATGCTGTGCGGCTTTGACAGTGCAGAGACTCTTGACAGCCTGTCTGCCAAAATGACTGAGGCAAACGCTTCGATCAAAGGCGCTACCGCAGAAGCTTCTTTCAATCTTGACGCTACAGTTAACATCAGTGACGGCACAACCAACACTTCACTCGATGCAATCGCGAACGGCTCTCTGAACTACCTGTTTTCCATGGAACCGTTTGCAATGCAAGCGGATATCGAAGGAAATTTCTCTTTTCTGGGAACCGGCCAGCAAATCAAAGAAGAAATCTATTCTGTCACAGATGAAAATGGTGCTGTGAAAATGTATATGAAAATTACAGACCCGGGCACTGGTTCCGAGCAGTGGGTCGTTCAGACCATGGATGATCTCAACATCACTGAAATAATCGCAAACGCTGGCGGCAAGAACATGAATTTCTCTGAAATGGCCGAGTGGGGACTTGCTTTTGAACTGGCTCCGGAGGCTGCCGATGTGAACGGAACAGAGTGCTATCTGATCTCTACAACGATCGACGCTGCATCTCTTCAGACGATTCTTCAGAAAACCGGAGAGATAACCGGACAGGATCTTGCATCTGATCCGAACGTAACTATGGGACTTTCCCTGTTAAACGGTTTGAAGCTCAATATCTCCTACTATGTAGACGCAGCTACCTATATCCCGATAAAAGGACATATTGATATGAATGGCAGTGATTTCTCTTTGGTCAGCCAGATGATCAGTGGTCTCCTTGGTTCTACTGCAAGCGAAGATGCTCCGGCTTCTACCATAGATCTTACTGTTAACGACATTTCCATGGATCTTCTTATGAACTATGGAGAAGCCCAGACCATCACAGTTCCGCAGGAAGCGCTTGACGCAGAAACCTCCGGCATTGCCGTACAGGGCTAATGCTTTATTAAGCCTATAAGAAGGCTGTCACAGGAAAATATTTTACCAACATATAGACGTTCTATATCCGGTATCTTTTATTTTCATGTGACAGCCTCTTTCCTTTTCTCACAGAATCGCTTTAAATCAAATTGTCTGGAAACAGGAGGAGCCCATGGGTGCTGTTTTACTTTCCCCCGTTTATATTCTTTTGAACATCTATCTTGCAGTCCGCATCCAGCACTGGTTTGCTGTGCTGCATCCTATTTTTGACAGTTACTGGTTTACAGGTTTGTTTTCCATCTTGTATGCCTTTGCAGCTCTTACACCTCTGGCCGCTGCCTTTTACCATGGAAAACTCAAGGCCTGGACAAAACGCATCAGCAATTACTGGCTCGGCATTCTGATGTATCTGCTGCTCTGTGTCCTTTTTATTGACCTTGCCCGTATTCTTGTCCGGCTATTGCAGCACCGCGATGTTTTTCAACCTTCCGACGCCTTTGAATACCGCGTCACCATCGGTTCTGGCATTGCTGCTGCCGTTGCTTTATCGTTATACGGAATCCGGCATGCTTCCAGAATTAAAATTACCCGTTACGAAGTGACAATACCCAAGAGCTGTCCTATTCCTGATCTGAAAATTGCGCTCGCGGCAGATCTGCATCTTGGATATAACACGAAACTGCTCCATATTCAGAAAATCCGAAATGCAATTTCCTCCATTCATCCGGATCTCGTTGTCTATGCGGGAGATATTTTTGATAATGAATTTAACGCAGTTCCAAAGCCTAAAAAAGCAGCTGCCCTGTTCGCCAGCATAAAAACCACTTATGGTTCTTTTGCCTGCTGGGGCAATCACGATATTGAAGAAGTCATTCTGGCCGGGTTTACATTCGACAGTCAGGAGCGTGCTGTCTCCTGCGATCCCCGCATGGTTCAGTTCCTGAAAAAAGCGGACATCCGACTGTTGGAGGATGAAACAGTGCTGATTCAAAACGCTTTTTATCTCTCCGGTCGGCTTGACGCATCCTGCAAAGAAAAAAGCGGAACCACGCGTCTTACTCCCGCTGAACTTCTCCTTGGACTTGACCGCTCAAAGCCGCTGATCGTCATGGATCATCAGCCCTCTTCGCTGCCAGAACTCTCTGAAGCAGGCGCAGATCTTGTGCTGTCCGGCCACACACATGACGGGCAGATTTTTCCCGGCAATCTCACAACACGCATCGGCTGGTTGAATTCCTACGGAAAGCTTGTTCTTGGTTCCATGACAAGCATTGTAACGTCCGGCGCCGGAATCTGGGGGCCTGCGATGCGTGTGGGGACAAGCAGTGAAATCGCAGAGATCGTGGTGAAATTTAATCCTCCTCGATAAACGTATCCAGATAATCTTCCAGATCGGATTTAATCACTGTTACACGAGGGCCATAAATAATCTGCACACCATTCCCTTTGTGAATCACGCCGGATGCGCCTGTTGCTTTTAGCACTGCATCTTCCACCTTGCCTGCCTCAAAAACAGTACACCGCAAACGGGTCGCACAACAGTCTATATCTGAAATATTGTCTTTTCCTCCAAGTCCCCGGCAAATCGCGGCTGACATAGACGCTTCCGCTGACATTGCATCATTTTGTCCATAAGTCCTTTCATCCTGTCCGCCCGCGGCACTGCCATTTTGTGCAGCTGCCTTTCGGGCTTCCACGTCACTGCGCCGATAAAGCTTTATTTCGCTTCCCTCTTCACGTCCGGGAGTTTTCAGATTCAGCCGACGTATCAAATACGCAAACAGCACATAATACACAATAAAATATCCAACTCCCACTACCACGATCCAGAGCCAGTTCGTCTTCGCATTTCCCTGAAGAATTCCAAATAAAAATAAATCAATCAGGCCTCCCGAAAACGTCATTCCGACGCCAACTCCAAGCACATGCATCAGCATATAAGCAAGGCCTGCGAATACACAGTGAATCACATAGAGCACAGGCGCTACAAACAGGAACGTAAATTCAAGCGGTTCCGTAATCCCTGTAATCATAGCGGTAAGCGCTGCGGAAATCAGAAGTCCGGCAACGGTCTTCTTTTTCTGCGGGTCCGCAGTACGGTACATTGCAAGCGCAGCTCCGGGAAGTCCAAAAATCATCAGCGGAAATTTTCCGGACATAAACCGTGTGGCTGAAACTGCAAACTGCTGTGTACCAGGATCTGCAAGCTGTGCAAAAAAGATATTCTGCGCACCCTCAATCAGCTTTCCTCCCACTTCCAGTGTGCCGCCAACGGCTGTCTGCCAGAACGGAAGATAGAATACGTGATGCAGGCCGAACGGAATCAGAAGGCGTTCCATCAGACCGTACACCCAGGTGCCGGCATAACCGGAATTCAGCACAAGGTTTCCAACCGCGTAGATTGCATTTTGAATCGGCGGCCAGATAAAATACATAAGGATTCCGACTGCCGTGTACACAAGCGCACTGATGATCGGCACAAACCTCGTTCCTCCGAAAAAAGAAAGCACCTGCGGAAGAGAAATACGATAAAAGCGATTGTGGAGCGACGCCACGCCAAGTCCTACGATGATTCCGCCAAAGACTCCCATCTGCAAGGATGTAATGCCAACCACAGACGCTACCGCACCGTCCGGCATGGCCTCTGTGCCGCCATTTATTACAATCATTGCACCGATGGATGCATGCATAATAAAAAATGCGATCGCCGCCGCCAGCGCTGCTACTTCCTTTTCACGCCTTGCCATACCGATCGCGACTCCCATTGCAAAAATAATGGGCAGGTTCGCAAATACAATGTCTCCTGCCTCACGCATTACTTCAAAAATTGCAAAAAGTACCGTACCAGGTCCCAGAATCCCTGTCAGTCCATACGTTTCCAGCATTGTTGCATTTGTAAAAGATCCGCCAATCCCGAGCAGAAGCCCCGCTACTGGAAGAATCGCAATCGGAAGCATAAAGGATCGGCCGACTCTTTGCAGCACACCAAATATTCTGTCTTTCATTCTCGCAGCTCCTTTTTTTCATTAATAAGCAATTTCGTTATTAGTGATTTAGGATTAACCAAATTTGAAGCTGTCATTCATTCTGGGAGATCAAATGTTTATTTCTTTTAATTTTTTTACAAATGCCATTCCACTAAAAAGGGCAATCAGATTTGCGACAAAAGACACCAGCAAGTTCCAGAGCAGCATGAGCTGCATTTCTCCCTGTGCGCTGCCGAGGATGCGCAGAAGGTTCTGCCTCTGTCGATTCCACCAGTCTGACCAGAATGTAAATTCTGACCATTTGGACGGAATCATATCTTGCGGAATACGCCAATACTGCAATATCAGCCACAGCGCTGCTGCCATGACGGCAAAGGCCGCCACAAAACAGAACCATTTTTCTCCCCGCGCTGAAGCTTTTTTTCCAGATTTTAAAAAGAAATAAAAGATAGTTGCTGCCAGAAAAAGCGGTAGTATCAGAAGAAGATCACCTGCCACAACGCCCGGTAATGTAAACTCAGCGACCTCTCCGGTAAGCGCATTTCTCATTAAAAACTGTTCTGCGCTGCCGGCACTGCTTTTAGCCACTTGGATGGACCATACAGCTTCCAAAGTTTCCTCCTTTGGCGTATGAAGGGAAATCGTATCAAGACAAGCGCCATCCTGCGGCTCTGCCTGTCGCACCATCACACGGCGCAGACTATCAAACGTGCCGCAAACCGTATAACTTTTTTCCTCGCACCACAACCGCTGTCCCGCTGCCTGCTGTGTTCCGAACAGCTCCTCCGCTGTCTGCGTATCAAGGAAACATCCGTCCTCCTGCCACTGAAGAGAGACTGTTCCGGACATGACAAGCTCCGGATTTCCTTTTGTCACGATGGCCAGAGTCCGACTGATTTTTGCAGTTTCCCGGCATACAAGCTCCACCCCCGGCAATTCACCCCAAAAACAGCTTTGTACAAAATCCTCCTGTTCTTCCTCCCGGGTGAGAATTTCCTGTGCTTCCTTCCCGGAAAGTGGCGATCCTTCTAACATTACCGTGATGATACCGGACGTTTTCTGCACGCGTCCCAGACAGAGCACTGCCAGAAAATAGCAGCCTCCCATTATGAAAAACAAAACAGCGCTCCATAGAAGCGTGCTGATACGATATTTTTTCAATATTCTCCCCATCCCGTCTTAATTTGTCCTGCTTAATCAAAAGGCTGCCACAGTGCGACAGCCTTTTTTGTTCCTTTAATTTACAAATAAAAACTAGCCTTCGATTCGGATACGGCTTCCGTCGTCAACTGCTTTATCGGAACTCGTAATTACCTTCTGGTCACTTCCAAGTATCCCATCAGCCAAGGCCGCATACGATTCATTTTTTTCCTGTACCGTCACACTCACCTTACGCGCTTTCGTCTCGATTCCCATAATGGAATCGTACTCCTCCGGCACCAGAACATACGCCTGATTCTTGTCGTCGAGATGAAGGGCGGAAAGAGGAACCGTGACCGGATACGCCTGTGATTTTTTCACAAAATCCATTGCCGCAGTCATACCAATCTCAAAGGTATTCTCCGGTATCTGGACGATCACATGATAAATGTCCGCATCCGCCTCGTCCACTGTGACGGACTCCACCGCCAACTCCTCAAGCTTCAGCTTACCGTTACCTCCGCTTAAAGTAACCAGATCGCCCGTACCGATATACTTTTCCTGTTCCTTTGTGATCTCTGCCGTAAAACGATAACCTTTCGTCAAATCTGCCATCAAAACAGCAGTCGTATCGGAGGTCTTCTCTCCTGTCTGAATCTGAATCTTCATAATAAGACCGTCGGTATCGGCGTAAACCTTCCCGTTTTCCTTTTTCAGCTTTTCCAGCTTCTTAAGAGAAAGTTCCATCTGCTCATATGTAATTTCATTCAAACGGTCTGAACTGTTTGACGCATTCGGAATCCCTGCGGCTGCAACAGCCCTTCCTGACGTAACCGCTGCCTGATTTGCTGCAATTGCAGCATCCTCATACGCCTGCTGCGCTGCCTGCACATTTGCAATCAACTGTCTTTCTGCTGCGGCCTCGTCTGCATTCGCTGCTGTCATCTGCTCCTGCTGATATGCCATCAGAGCTGCCTCTGCGGCCTCCTTTTCTGCCCGTGCATCTTCCACCTTGCGCTGAGCTGCTGCCAGCGCCTCACGATAACTGTTGCGAACGGACGCTTCGATCTGCGCAAGCTCCTCCTGCGTCACTCCCTGACCAGAGCTGTCCCCGAAACTATCCTCCGGAAATATCACTGAAGAATCTCCCGAATTTCCATTGCCCCCACTTCCAGAAGGCAGACCTGATGTCCCTGGTACATTTCCGGAAATGGAACCAGATGTTCCGTCTGACTCTGTATCCGGCACCTGATCAAAGCCGCCTGGTACCGTTCCGGTATTTATATCTGATACATCGCCCGAAATCTGGCCAGACATGCCGTCTCCTGTCGTTCCGGTATTCATGTCCGAACCGTCATGGAACAGATCGCCTGCTGTATCCCCGGATATTCCGTCGGATATATGTTCCGAATTTCCGGAACCTTCGCCCGAGGATGGTGCACTGCTTCCAACTTCTTCTACCGAATCAATGCTGATTTCCGGTACGCTGTTCTGTGCGCCGGTGCTCCCAAACGTTACTTTTCCGACGTTTCCGTTTTTATCGAACAGAACATTTTTTATTCCCATGACAATTTCACCCGACATATCGCCGGACGTATCAGCGTCCGAGCCTGATCCGAAAGAAGCGTTTTCCGGCTTTTCTTTCTCTTCTGCACACAGGTCTTCTTCGGTTTCCTCCAAAACAAAAAATTCTTCCGATGCCTGAGTCCTCGGTATCTGTGTTTTGCTAAGCGTAGCGCCGTTTTGTGCAGCCTGAAGCGCTGCATTTACCGCGTTCTCAATCTTCCACTCCAAGGACGTAAGCTCCTGCTGCGCTGCAATATACGCATTACTCTTCTCAACAAGCGCCTGTTCCAACGCTGCTTCTACACTGTCGTCGGTCTGTAGATTTCCGCTCTTTTTCCGGAATTCCTTTAGTTCTTTTTGCGCATCCGAGAGCTGCTTCTCCGCTCTTGAAAGCTGTACCCCCGCACTTTGCGTACTGAGCGAGTACTGCTCTGCCGCCTGTGCCTGCTCATTTTCCTTCTGCCTCTTGCTGATATCTTTCTGGCTCTTTGCATCCGCCACATTCAGCTCCTGCTTCTCCAGCTCCTGTTTCTGATACAGAATTTTTTCGTCCAGCAACGTCGTATCCAGCTCAAACAGCAAATCGCCCTTTGACACACGCTGCCCCTCGCTGACATGTATTGCCGTCACACGCTGGTCCGGCTCTGTCGTCACCGCCAGCTCCTGATTCTGAACGATTCTCCCTGTCGCCCTAACCGAATGCCCGATCACCATATTCTGCGGCCGCTCCACTTTTACTACAGCAATCCCCATCTGATCTGCCGCACGGGACAGAATCGTAAAGCACAGCATAAATACAAAAAATACTGCTGTCGCCTTCATTAACTTCCCTCTGTTCAAAACCTGTACCTCCTTATTCTTTCAGCGCTGCCGCTGCAATTCCCTGCTCCAGATACTCCTGTCCGGAAAGAAAAATAAGCAGCGCCGGTATCAGCATCATAATTGCCGCTGCGAATCCCATACCGGCCTCCTTCAAACCAATTTCCGGCAAAAACAACGACAATGGCCACAAGGACCTTGTCTTTAAAAATGTCATAGGCTGCTCGATCATATTCCAGGATTCCAGGAATCCCAAGATCCCTGACGAAACAATTCCTGCCGCCCCGAGCGGAATCCCAATTCTCCAGAATATCTGAAAATTTCCGGCTCCGTCAATCCGTGCCGCTTCCAGAATAGCCTCCGGAATCCCGCCAAAAAACCGGTACATGATAAACACCGGAAAAGTAGAAAACACAGCCGGAAGTATCACCGCCGAATGAGTATCCAGAAGACCGATCTGGTTTAACACCAGATATTCCGGCATCATCAACACCTGGAACGGCATCAACATCAAAACAATGTACAGCATCAGAATCGCCCGCTTCCCCGGAAAAGAAAATCTGGCCAGAGCCCACGCCGTCGGTACACCAAAAATTGTCTGTCCTGCCAGAATACAGAAAGACAACTTCAGGGAATTCCAGAACATCACGAAAAACTGCGGTGAATCCATCAAAAGCTCCACCAAAGACTGTAAGGTCGGTGCATGAGGCAAAGCCGCCCACCGTGCCATCCCTTCTGTGCCGCCAAGGACCGGGGCCAGATATTCTTCAAGCTCCCACTGCTGCATAAACACACCGGAAACAGCAAACACCACCGGAAAACAGATCACCGCAGCCAGTAAAAACAGCCATATGTAAATGAATATTTTTGTAATTTTTTTCATTCCTCCGGCCTTTCCATTTTATCATACTCCTCTGTTTTTTCAAAGTTTACTATTGCAATCTCCAAAATTCCTCTAAAATGGAAGCAGGCCTGAGACTTTTGCCATGCAGGAAACGAAATTTTAAAAGCAGAGCCGTGTAAACCGCACTAGAAAGTGCCTTTACAAAGCCCTGCTTTTCATTACAAAATTTTCCAATCTATCCCTGCTTCTTTCAACGGTGCGAATGGACTGCGCAATTTCTTTTCTGTATCAAACCCGGGATGATACTCCATACCGAGCATCGCATATTTGGAGCCTGCCATTGTATTGTAAGGCAGAATCTCCACTCTCGTGCGGTCTGCCGCATCTCCGACGGCCTCTGCAATCCCGGTAAAATGCGATTCAGTATCATTGATTCCCGGAATCAGAGGAATCCGGACCACAAAAGGCGTTCCGCTGTTTTTTAAAACCTGAAAATTAGAAAGAATTCTTTCGTTTGAGACGCCCGTATATTTCTTGTGCAGTTCATCATCCATCACCTTGAGATCCATCATCACAAGATCACAGTCGTGAATTGCCTTTTCAAATACCTCCTGCTTTGCATACCCGCTTGTCTCAATTGCACGGTGAATCCCCCTCGTCCCTTTTAAAAGCTCCAGGAGAAACTCCGGCTGCGCCAGTACCTCCCCGCCGGAAAAGGTCAGCCCTCCTTTGCTGCTGTTAAAAAACGGTGTAAATTCCCTTAATTCCTGCGCCAGCTCATGCGCATCGCGCCAGGTTCCGCTCATTCTGATCAGGTTATTCGGACAGGCCGCAACACATGCCCTGCACAAAATACAGTTCCCGGGAGACGGGCAGACTTTCTCGCAGGCTTTGCAGTGTGTACAGCCATTCGGACTTTTCACAATCTGGGGCCTGGCTTTCCAGCCCTCCGGGTTATGGCACCATGCACAACGCAAAGGACACCCTTTGAAAAACACGGAAGTACGGATTCCCGGCCCGTCGTATATCGTAAATTCTTCAATCGAAAATATCAATCCCTCTGCCATCTGTGTTTGTCCTTTTACGAAAAAGTAAATTCTGTCCGGCTGATAATCTGATCCTGATACTCCTTATCCAGCTCCACAAAATATCCGCTCCAACCCCACACGCGTACGATCAGGTTCGGATGATTTTCCGGATGCTCCTGCGCATCCAGCATCTGTTCTCTGTTCACCGTATTTAACTGAAGCTGATGGCCCCCGAGATCTACAAATGATTTTACAAGCATTGCTGTTTTCATAATTCCTTCATCGTTCCGGAATACGGTATCATGCAGCTCAATAGTCAGCGGGCCGCCATTGCAGCAGTTTTGCAAATCCGGTTTTGTAAAAGACTTCACCGTCGAAAGAGGCCCCTTTAAGGTTGCTGTCAGAGAAGGGGAAAAATCTGCCGGAAGAGGCGCGTACGCTTTTCTTCCGTCAGCCGTAGCCGGAAGATTTCTTGTATACCATATATAGAACTGTGCGGTCCCGGTACCCGGACGGAATATCCCGCCAAGTGCATTTTTCTTTCCCCGCATCGCGTCTGAGAACAGTTTCATCATATGCACCGCCAGGCTGTCCACGTATTCCTCGTTATGTCCCATCTTCGGAACCTCTTGAATAATCTGGTTGCGGAGCTCCGGACAGTCCGCAAAATCAGTGTCCAGCGCATGAATCAACTCCTCCGGCGTAATCTTTTTTTCATCAAACACAAGCTTTTTTACTGTTGTCATAGCATCGACGCCCGTCGATATTCCGGCGCCGTGCAGGCCATAATTGTGATACTTCGCAGCAGACGTAAAATCACGCGCTTTCTCCACACAACCCTTCATCAGCACTGACTGCCACGGACACGGCTCCACATGGACGTAATGATATCGCTTCACCAACCGGTCAATCTCCTCCCGAAAGATTTTTTCATACGCTTCCAGGAAATCTTCAAACGTCTTACAGGAAGGAAGTTCTGTATGAATCGCATCATTCACCAGTTTTGCAAAATTCACGGCATCAAGATTGGGCAGGTCCATACCCGTACCCGGTATAATAAATTCCCAGCATGCTGCAACACCATAATTCTCAGCGTCCTCTTTTTCATATCCCATCGCTATCAACGCAGGGATGACTACGTCATCATTGCAGTACTGGGGAAATCCAAGCCCGATTTTTGTGAGCTCACTACCTTTGATATAGAGATCCAATGGGGTCGTTTTTCCTACTCTGAGATTGATCTTCGGGTCAATGAGATTGTTTTCCCTACATGCATCAATACAGAGAAAAACAAGATCATTGTAGTACATGGTCCCGTCTTCGCGCCGTTCTCCAAGCACCATGCTTTGTCCATTATCCCCCACCTGAATTCCATAATACAGGTCTGAGTCGCGGTTTGCTGCAAGAAAGAACTCCTGTACCAGGTCAAAGGCCTCCTCTTTTGTGAGCCGCCCTTCCTGAATGTCTTTTTCATAAAACGGATACATGTACTGATCAAATCTTCCAAAAGGAATCAGATACTTAATGTTAAACCAGATCGTAAAGTTGAGCAGCCTCAGGAACTGAAGTGCCTGCTGAAATGTATGCGCCCCCTCCCCGTCTGCAATGACGCGAAACGCCTCTGCCACTTCTGCGTTCCCAACGCGCTCTGCTTCCTTTTGATAACGCCTTGCAAAGTCCATAGTGGCAAGGACTGCCGTCTTTGCGCATCCCAGAAATTCTATTCCTTCCTGATCCTGCTCCCGCTGTACGCGTTCCATTGACGCATCAATCTCTGCCAGCCGCCCTCCCAATCCTCTCTCAATCGTATATCCATAATCTGTAATAATATTGCACATATAGTAATCCTGGAAGCACTCATACTTCTCATTGAGTGCCTTCCATTCCTCCTCTGTGTAAATAGACGGAATCTTTTTTATTGTCCTTGTAATTGCAATCCGTTCCTCTGCAAAAACAATCGGTTTTTCTGCCTCCAGAAGCAGCTTATACCGCATCACGCTCCTGACTGGCACAGAGTACCCCTTTTTGCTGAACTCTTCAGCAAAGGACAGTTCAACATCCTGACGATACCTCCCAAACCGCCTGTGAAGGCAATCCTCCCGGATTTTTTTCAAACGCTCAATCATATTCCTCTCCTTTTCAAATGTTCAACCTAAAAACAAAGCCCGGATAAAACACACAAAACCTAAGAACCCTGATTGTTCTGGAACTCCGTTTTGTGCGTTTTATCCGGGTTTATCCAATATCGACCAAAAACCTGGATTAAAACTTATTGTCCGACAGTATTTCCTCGGGAGCAAATGCGCACACGCTATTGATCTTATCATAATTCATGACAAATTCCAGCTGCAGATCTATGACTGCTACAATTTTAAGGAATTCTGAATCAATATGATAGCGCGAAGTGGCATGGCCGCCCCCTGAGCTCAGAATATAGTCTGAAATAACAGACAATGGCGATATCGTTGAAGTCGTGATGGCGATTGCCTTGATCCCTCTTTTCTTGGCCAGACGCACGCCTTCTACTACCTGCTTGGAACTTCCGGACTGTGAAATAGCAAGTACCACATCCGACTTTCCCGCAAGATTCACCTGGTTCAAAAAGCCTTCTGGTGATATTTCCGCAGTACTCCGTACACCAAGCCGTTCCATTTTAAAATGCATATACTGCGCCAGCGGATTTGTGTTGCCAACTGCGATGATATGCACAAACGTGCTGCTTCGAATCAAATCCGCACACGTTTCCAGAAGCTCACTGCTCAGCTCATACCGGATTTTAAAAATCTCCTCCGTATATCTGCGGATGATGCTTGACACAGAATCTTCGCTTTTCAGCAGCTCCTCATGCGCTTTGCGTTCCTCCGCAATTTTCCCATTGTCGTTCGCCAGAAAAATAGCAAACTGATGAAAACCCTTATAGCCCAGATGTTTGCAGAACCTCACAACCGTTGCGTCGCTGACGTTCCCCAGCTTTGCCAGCTGCGATACATTTTTGTCGTTAATCTCAGTCGGATGCTCCAGAATGAAATCTGCAATTTTCCGTTCCGCCATCGGCAATTTACTATACTCTGACCGTATTGTCTCTAATACTGACTTCTCCATTTGTCTCAGTTCCAAAACATATTTGCATACCTGCCGTAAAAGAATCCCCCAGGCCAATCGTAAAACGTGGTTTGTCTATGTATCTCGTTGGAATAAGCTGCACGTCGTCATACGAACCTGCTGAGATGGCGGCAGCAAACTCTGCCCCTTTCTCACTTATTGGCAACGCAAGGACCCTTTCTACATCCTCCAATGTCGGATACCTGCCCACGGACGCCCGTGCGGTAGCCAGCAAACCGCCCCAATATAATCCCCGTTCGATTGCTATATCTCCTTTGTCACCGACAAATACCGCATAATCTGCCGTATGCACCACAATCCCACGTCTTACCCCATACTTTCTCCGGAATGCTCTTGCGAAACAGACCACAGAATCAATGTCTTTGATCTCTGTATCCATATACATACCTCTGGCATTGTCAGCCAGCTCTTCCTCATTCATCCCGAAGATATCTGTCAACGGAAGTATGTGTTCCATACAACTTTGCCGGATTACGCTGTCATGGTATGCAGCATCCTCCATGTACACGATTCCTGCTGGATTTCCCGCTCTGTAACGGCTGATATGTGCCGCTGTATCTGACAGTCTCCGTTTCAGCACAGCCAGATCAAGAATACAGTTAAAACCGGAAATCACCTGACTCGTGATACAGATTGCATGATGTTCAATATACTGAAAATACTTTGCAGACAGCGGAAGCAATTCGCTGATTCCCCGTTTGGTGAGTATCAGTCTATTGGAGGTTGGAATCACATATGTTTTGTCCTCTAATTCAATCTCGTCGCCTTTTTTGTATTGTATAATAAAATGCGGTTCCTGTCCAACCCTGCTTTTTACCTGCCCTGTATGCACCGCACGTCCCAGCGAGTCCACAGTATAGATCGTTTCTGTATTCATCCTGCCTCGCACTTCATCCGAATCATCCGTCAGATGGACCAGTGAAGGACAGCCTGTTCCTGACAGCACCAGAGCTGCCTGGGCTGCCGTTCCCCCTACTGCCCTCTGCCCCTCTCCAAAACAATTCAGCAAAGAAACATCAGAAATATCACGTTCTCCTCCCAATCCATTCAGGCAGTAGTACACCAGTGTCTCAAGAAATTCCTTCTCGCTGCTCACAGGCTGAAACGTCGGCTCCTGACGGATTCTCCCACAGCTGATCCCATATTTTACAAGAAGGCTGTTTACAATAACCGTATCCAGCTCATAAACAATATCCAGATTGCTTGTATAACCAAGCGCAGTCAGCTGTTTTCGCTCAATCCTTTTCTTTATTGTATCCTGTAATTCTTTCATCCTGTTTAATATAACTCTGCTTTTCCCGCAGCTCCAAAAAGTTTAATTTTCTGCTTTGCTACCTCCTGCATAGCTTTAATACAAGGCGGTTCAATTTCATTCGGCTCCCTGAGGCCCTCCTTTTTCAACACCTCACGCATTTTTTCATAATATGCCACCTTGATATCGCTTGATATGTTGATTTTGCTGATTCCTTTTTGCGCTGCCTCGCGGATTTCCGCATCCGGATTGTTCGAGCCTCCGTGAAGAACAAGTCTTGTATCCAGCCCTGCTGCCCGAAGCGCATCGCGAATCTGTTCCAGACGTTCCATCTGAAGCTTCGGCTCATATCCTTTTGGATAAATTCCGTGACACGTACCGATTGAAATCGCCAGGGCGTCGATGCCTGTTTCCCGTACGAACCGAACCGCTTCCTGCGGATCTGTATAATAGATGATCTGATCAAACGCCTTATCAGGATCAGTCACACCGATGCTTCCAAGTTCTCCCTCCACCGACACCTCGGATGCAAAATACGAAGCTGCATAATTCCATACGTCGCCGTCCGCCACCTGCGCTCTGCGAGGATCGTCTGTATCTGTTGCCATGGTATAGCTGATTGCCGCATGTGCAGCTTCTACCACCTTCTTGCACATAGCAATATTCTCTTCAAACGGAAGTGCCGATGCATCAATCATAACGGAAGTAAAACCGGCCCGGATTGCAGCCATCACATTTTCATAGGAAGCGCCGTGATCAAGATGAATCGCAGCCGGAACCGGTGAAAATGCAATGCGTCCAGCCATTGCCCGAATGCTGTCTGTCCCGATATGCTTCAGTTCATTCGGATGAAGTTCAATGATCACAGGTGCTTTTTCTCTTTCTGATATATCCATAATTCCATTAAACATCGCATAACTGCTGATGTTAAAAGCCGGAACGGCAAAATGATTCTCCTCTGCCACAGCAAGCAGTTGTTTCAAATTAAATAACATGTTCTCTGTCTCCTTTTTGAACCTATAGTTTCAACATATAATCAATCGCCCATTTACGAAATCTTTTTCCAAGCAAGAACACTGTCACGTTTTTTCGGCGCCGGCAGTCAATCCCTCGATCAGCTGCTTGGAACACAGCAGATACATGAGAATTACCGGAATTACGCTGATCACTACCATCGGAAATACTTTTTCAATGAAAAACAGGAAGGACGACAGGCATTCCTGAAGCATGACAGTTGCCGTCCGCTGTTCCCCGCTCAGAAATATGAGCGGCATATAAAAGTCATTGTAAATCGTCAGTCCTGATACGAGTGCCACGGTTCCGAGAATCGGTTTTGACAGTGGCATCATAATCCGGAAAAATATCGTAAACTCATTTGCACCGTCAATCTTGGCACTTTCCGCGAGCGCTTCAGGCAGCTTTTTAAAAAATCTCATAAAGAGAAACGCTGCTAAAGAGAGGTTGCCGATATAGATAAGAATCAGTCCCCATGGCGTATTAACCAGATGCAGTGCATTGATGATCCTGTAATTAATCAGTACGCCAAGCTGAATCGGGAACATCATGCCCAGAAGAATAAAGGTCTGCAAAAATGACTTCCCTTTAAAGTCGTACCTGGCGTAACCGTAAGCCAGCATAGAAGAAACGATTAAAAGACCCGTAATCGATACACCTGTGATGAAAATACTGTTCCACATGGATTTCAGAAAATGGTTCTGCGTAATGACTTCTATGTAATGCCTGAAATTCCACATAGATGGCAGGGCAAAGATATCTGTCACGATCTCCGTGCTGTCTTTAAAGGAGGAAATTAATGTAATAAACAAAAGCAGTATAATAATTGAGCTGTATAACAGACAAATCAACGTTATCAGCCAGCTTTTATGGCCCAGTTTCTTTTTCATAATGATCACCTGTCATCTTCCTGTTTTTCAATTCCTGCGCAACTCCTATTCATTCCACACTTTCACCTTGCCAAGCGCAAAATTCATCACAGAGGTAAAAAGCAAAATAAACAAAAACGTTACTGTCCCTATCGTTGCCGCATATCCAAGGTCAATGTTCAGACGGCTCATGCTTCCGCTTCCAAATGCAATTCTGTAAAAATACATATTTACAAAATCAAGTCTGCCGTCCATACCGCCGAACGTACCTGCGAGCATGTACGGAAGATCAAAGAGCGTGATCCCCCAAATGATATCAAGAACCAGAACATTGATCATTCCCGGCCCGATGTCCGGCAGTATTATATAAAGAAATCTCTGGAAGGAACCAGCTCCGTCAATGGTCGATGACTCAATTGTCTCATAAGAAACATTTTTCATATTTGACAGAATAATGAGCATACCGATCGTTGCACTGGACCAGATACCAATCCCAATCAGAATCGGAAACATCATCTTCGGATCTGCAAGCCATCCAGGCAGGTTTACCCGCGAAACCCCCAGTGTCAGTAATGCCTTATTCACTATACCAAAGCTGGCATTAAAGAAGATGGTGCCAAAGAAGGCAATCACTGCAGTACTGAGCACGTACGGAAGAAAAAAGATGGCCTGAAAAAACTTATACCACCGGATTTTAGAATACAGCATATATGCCACGCCCACCTGTATCGGTACGATAATAAAATACTCGCACAGAATAAACTTCATATTATTTCCAAATGCATTCCAGTACGTAGCAGCATTGGCCGGGTCCAGAAACAGCCGTTTATAATTCTCAATCCCTGTAAACGTCAGTTCTCCAAGTCCGTCCCATGAGCTCAGGCTGAGAAAAGATGTCGCTATCAGCGGTATAATCATAAACATGCAATAAAAAATCAGGCCCGGAAGCATAAACCACAGATATGGTCTGCGTTTTTTCTTTTTCTTAACTGTATTCCCCATACTATTCCTCATTTCTCCGCCTTTTCCATACGTGCGGTGGCAGCGCATCACCTTGTCTGCCGCCGCATGCTCTGTGCTGTTAACCAGTTAACCTGTTTTCCCGCTCTACAATTAGTCAATGTTTGCCTGCACATTGTCACAGAACTCCTGTGCGTCAAGAGAACCGCTAAATACGCTCATGATATTTGCCTCAAAATATTCCTCTGCCTTTGCGCCGAGCAGAAATACCTTCTCCTCATTTGCTGCAAGCAATACATCTGCCATACCGATCTTTGTGGAAACTTCGTCAGAAGAAGGGGTTTCCTCCAGGGCCGGAATGGATGCATTGGAATTGATATAAGTCTGCTGGCCTTCGACTGTTGTCATCCACTGTGCAAACATCTTGGCTGCTTCTAGATTCTTCGTGTTCGGGTTAATGCTGTAACCGCCGTTTGCAGTAATGCATGCATAAACCTTTCCATCTTCATCATTTGCAAGCTTGAATACATCAAAGTTCAGGTTTGCATTTGCATTCCGGATTGTAGAGAGCATCCAGGAACCGCAGATGATCATGCCAGTGCTTCCGGTCGCAAATTCCATACATGCCGCTGTTGCATCATTTGCCACAGAACTGATGGAGAAATATCCCTTGTTCTTCCAGTCAACCATTTTCTGAAGTGTATTCACATTCACTTCCTCATTAAATGCAGCCGTGCCTTCTCCAAGTCTCGTAAAGAAATCCGGACCGCCTGCCTGTGTACATACCATGAAATCCCACGTATGCATAATGGATGCCCAGTCCACACCAGCCAGCGTCAGAGGCACAATGCCATCCTCCAGCATCGTATCGCAGAGTGCCTCAAATTCAGCAACGGTTGTCGGAACTTCATAGCCATTGTCTGTGAAAAGATCTGCGTTATAGTACACAGTTCTTGTATCAATGCTCGACGTCGGTACTGCATACAGCACATCGTCCACGTAACAGATTTCACTGATCATCGTCGGCTCACCGTCTTTTTCGAACAGAGACATGTCCACAAGATCTGTCAGCGGCAGTGCATTTCCCGCCTCCACCTGTCCTTCAAAAACGGCATTCTTCGTACCGCAGGTCCAGAAGATGTCCGGCCCGTTGCCGGACTGAAAAGCAGTTGAAAGCGCTGTAAAATATGTATTTTCCGGTTTTGCTTCATAACTGAAATCTATGTTCGGATACATCTCTTTGAGCACAGCAATCTGAGCCTCTGCACATACACCGCGCTCAGACGTGCCTTCCCAGATCACCAACTTCCCACTCAAGGAAGTATCCGGTTCTGCCGCAGCAGCCGGCATTGCCACACCCGCTGTCATAGCTCCTGATAACGTAACTGCCAAAAAAGTTTTCATCCACTGCTTTTTCATTTCGTTTCCTCCTTCTTTTGTTTATAAAACCCTTTTCCTAATACAACTTTTTATTTCTGTTACTTACTTATAGCAAATTCAGAATACTATTCATAATTTCTGTGGCGCTTCTCCATATCTTCATCCGTCAGGTTCATTTTCACCTTTAACTCCTGAGAAATAATATCGAAAAGCAGTACTGCTGACTGTTCATACAGATTTCCCATCAGCTGTTTTGTCTGTACAAGATCTCCTTTTGCCCTCCACGCCATGGCCGGAAGCCAGCAGACAACATCAGAAATCCTTCCGATATCACTGTCCGGATCTGCTGTAACCGTGACAACCTTTGCCCCTGCCTTTTTGGCAAGTTCTGCCAGATAAACAACGTGACTGTAAAAACCAGGACCGCAGGAAACGAAAAATACATCGCCTTCCCCCACGTTCGGCGCCGTATCCTCCATGCCCCAGTGAGCATCTTTCCCAAGATGCATCAGACGCATAACGAAAAACTTCAGTCCCAGCCCTTCACGGCCAGCGCCATAGCAAACAACTTTTTTTGCAGAAATGACTGCGTCCATCAGCGGCTCAATGTCTTTGTCAGACATCCGGTCCAGAACCTCCTGCAGCTCCTTCAGTTCCAGATTTGCACACTCTCTAAAACTCATAAGAAACCCTCCTTTAATGATATGATGCAATTTATTCTTCCTTTGTGTAGTTGTATCATACACTAATTGAAATATTATTTCAATATATTTTTCATCTTTGTAATATTATTTCCGTTTCTTTCTACCAATTTCACAATTTTATACTTTGATTTCTGTGCATAACACACAAAAACAGAGTACTATCAAATATCAAAAAGATATTTTTCAGTACTCTGTTCTTAAAATCATTCTCTTTTTATCTTACATCTCTATGTTATAGATATTGTCCTATTCATCCTTCGCCTCGCAAAATACAAAGTCCAATCAGAAATGGCGCCGCATAAATCAGGGGCATAATATACCGGAAGTTCCCGTTTGCCGGACAGATCAGAAGAATCCCTGTTGAAAGAACCGACATCAGTCCCGGGATGAGATATGCATAGTTTCTTTTCCGTATCATATCAAGAACAAAATAAACCACAATCCATGCATACATTCCCACACTAAACAGTAAATTCACAATCGGAATGCGCTGCAAAGTGTCTACCGTCATCTGAACCGCTTGTAATACCGTTTCGGACAAAAACGGCGCCTCAAACGACAGCACACCCTCTTCCTTCCAATGAGACTTCTGCTTAAAATCCCTGTAGACCATTCCGGATGGCTGATCCAGGTAGAAAAATCCATAGCAGTTGTTAAGCACCGCCTCTATATACGTACCCGGATGCCGCAGCAGCATCCCAAACCATGCGTTCAGATAAGCGGCAAGCTCCTGCGATGTGCAGTCCTGGCGAAACGTATATTTCACGGGATCAGTCAGCTGTGGATTGTATTTTTCTGCCAGTTTCTCATATTCAATCACACCGTCAATCGCTTCTTTTTCTTCCGGCGTCACCTCCTCAGGATACTGTTTCACATAACGCGCTGTCTGCTGAAACAAAATGCCCAACATCTCCTGACGGCCTCCCGGTGCAACCTTCCACATGGGAAGCAATACCCCTATCCATACAAACTGAAACAGCAAAATTGGGAGCAACAAAGAGGCAACCACAGCAATCCAGTAACGGCGGTAAACGGTCAGGATCACCACCAGCACCACCAGCATCATATATACCCCCTGGCTGCGAAACAGCATTATCAGCAGGCTGTCCAAAGCAAACCCTGCACAAAATAATTTTTTCTTCAGACAAGCGCCCTTTGAGCGTACAATCTCCAATAAAAGCACTGACAGAATCAGGCAGAAGACACCAAAGGCCGTATCTTTCAACATACAGATTGCATACATCGGATAAAGTGGAAAAAATGCCGTGAAAAAAAGCCCTGCTTTCATGCAACGCCTGGACAATCCTGCCCACCGCAGATAAAACCAAACCCCGGAAAGTGTAAATGCCATAAAAATCATCTGCAACAACACATATAGCGCCACACCTACCGCCGCATTTCCAAGCCATACTCCAACCTTGACAAAAACTCCTGCCAGCACTGTCGTAAAAAACGGGAAATGATTGCTCAGATAAATATCCTTTCCGCGCACTGCTGACAATTTCCGTGTCCACGTGGACTGCCCGAAAAACTGCGCAATCTGACTTGCTGTGTCATTCCCGGAAGTTCCCGGAAAAAACAAAATAAAATAAGGCAGCCAGCAGAGAAAAACCAGCAGTGCAGCTGTCACAAAGTATTTTCCTGAAAAAACGCCTGCGCCTGTATTCTCTTTTCCAGAAACTTTTTCCATAAAATGAAATGCAAAAAGAATCAGATAATAAACCGGCACCGATGCCCCCAGAATGATAAGCAATGCCCGTAAAAACACAAATTTCCCGCCAAAAAGCATCCCCCAGCTGTCACATATACTATAAGATTTTCCAAGAAACTGCATACCCGAAAAACACACGGCAAAAATTGCAGCCAGAACGCGATCGCGGCTTTGAAATTCTCTTTTCCGTACTTCTTTTATCAAAAAAACCATTAGGAATGCAATCAAAAAGGGCAGAATCCTCTCGGCTGACAGGGAACGCTCCAGCCTTGCCAAAAAAGAGGCCAGCACTCCATATCCCTCCAGCCCTTCACCGGATACGCACCAGGCATCCATATCCACTCCGCATGTGAGTCCGATTGCTGAGAAAATTGCCAGAAAAATCATGCTCCACATCTTTCGTATTGATATTTTTCTTTCCATTTTCAACTCCTCACCATCCATCTGCATTCTTTCATCCGGTCCGCCCGCAAACCAACCTTTTCCTGCCCGCCTACAGACTAACAGACTACACCTCTCAGCCATTTCAGTCCGTGTGCAGACTACACTTCCCGTTCATTTCTGTCTATACGCAGACTATATTCTTATTTCGCGATCACAGGTCGCCTGTCTTCTTCTCCAGCAGCATGGCATAAACCTCTCGCTTCGTAAGACCTCGATCCTTTGCCGCGCATTTCATGGCTTCTTTTCGGTCCATCCCCTGTTTTTCGTAGATCTGTACGTGAGTTTCAATATCCGTCTCTGCCCAGGATTTCTGTGCCTCCTGTTCCAGCTCATCCGGGCTGCGGCCCTCCATTACTATCACACATTCCCCTTTGGGGCCGTCCGCCTCATAATGTACAATTGCCTTCGAAAGTGTGGACTGAAACACCGTTTCATACCGTTTCGTCAGCTCACGGCACACGGTTACACGGCGATCTCCGAGCGCTTCCAGCAACTCCCCAAGTGTACGCAGCAAACGATGGGGCGCCTCATACAAAATAGTCGTTCTGGTCTCGCTTTTCAGTTCTTCCAAAATCCGTTGCTTTTCCTTCTTTTCCTGCGGCAAAAATGCTTCAAAACAAAAACGCCGTGTAGGAAGGCCCGAAAGAGTGAGCGCTGTCACACAGGCGCAGGCGCCCGGGAGGGAGGTTACCTCAATACCGGCTTCATAACAAAGACGCACAAGCTCTTCGCCCGGGTCCGAAATCCCCGGCGTCCCGGCGTCTGTAATCAGCGCAACATTCTGTCCGGAACGCATTTTCTCAATCAGAACATACGCCTTTTCTATTTTATTGTACTCATGGTAGCTTGTCATCGGCGTACGGATATCAAAATGATTCAGCAGATGCAGGCTGTTGCGCGTATCCTCCGCTGCAATTAAATCTGCCTCGCGCAGGGTTCGAAGCACCCGCATCGTGATGTCTTCCAGATTGCCGATCGGCGTCGCACACAAAAATAACTTTCCCTGTTCCATTGTCTCCCTCTCAATACCCATAAATCTCTGTAATCTCCGGCATATACACTCCAGGTTCCCGGTATACAATCAGCGGCTTTTCCACTGTCATCCGCGGTTTTCCGCCGCGCACAGCTTCGATCAGAACCATATTTGGTTCACGGTCCACATAAGGATAGACAAGCTGCATCCTTTTCGGCTCCAAACCGTACTTTACCATTGTGCAAATAATTTCTGCCAGCCGAAACGGCCGGTGCACCAGAAAAAAACTGCCTCCGGGGCGTACCAGCTTTGCCGCTGCACGCACCACATCTTCCAGCGTACAGAGAATTTCATGCCGGGCCGCCGCCTTTTCCAGATCAGGATTTACCAGCCCGTGCTGTCCGATCATATATGGAGGATTCGACGTAACGGTGTCAAAAGAAGCCGGAGCAAACAGCTCCCCGGCCTCCTTAATATCTCCTCTGACGATTTCCACCTTTTCCTGCAAGTCATTGAGCAGTACGCTTCGCGCAGCCATATCCGCACTGGTCGGTGAAATCTCCAGCCCCGTAAAATGATGGCCCTGCGTCTTTGCTGCAAGCAAAATCGGAATAATGCCTGTACCAGTCCCCAGATCAAGCGCAGTTCCCTGCTCTTTTACCTTCGCAAAACCGGAAAGTAAAACAGCGTCCATCCCGAAACAGAACAGCTTTCCGTTTTGGATAATCTGAAATCCATTCCGGTGCAGATCATCCACGCGTTCTCCTTCTTTCAGCTCAATCTTCATCCAGCTTTGATTTCCCTTCTTTTTTCTCAAGCGCTTCCAGTTCGCGCAGCTCCTTATCGACGGAATTGTCCTTACCGCTCCTGTCGGTTTTCTCGCCCTTACCGCCCTTTTCTCTGCGGCGTTTTGGCTTAAACTTTAATTCACTGACGTCGTATTCCTGTATTTCCTTCTCATCATCCACATCTACCAGCAGTTTTACCTTCTGACGCAGCACATTTACGCTATGCACTTCACCCTTTCTTCCGTCAAGTGTCGTGACCGTATCGCCGATCCCCGGAAGGCGGTTGTTCAGATATTCGTACGTATCCTCCTCATTTTTGAGGCAACACATCAGACGGCCGCAGACACCTGAAATCTTCGTCGGGTTCAGGGAAAGGTTCTGCTCCTTCGCCATCTTGATCGAAACCGGCGCAAACTCGGAAAGGTAGCTGTTGCAACACAAAATACGACCACATATGCCGATGCCGCCCAGGATCTTCGTCTCATCCCGGACACCGATCTGACGCAGTTCAATCCGCATTTTAAATACGGCGGCCAGATCCTTTACCAGCTCCCGGAAATCAATCCTGCCATCCGCCGTAAAATAAAACAGTACTTTATTGTTATCAAATGTATACTCTGCATCAATCAGCTTCATCTCAAGTCCGTGCTTTATAATCTTTTCCTGACAGATTTTTAACGCATCTCTTTCTTTGACACGGTTTCTCTGCGCACGTGCGTCATCATCCGGCGTCGCCACACGGATCACACCCTTGAGCGGCTGCACAATCGTCTCCTCCGGCACACTTCGCACCGGACCGATCACAGTACCATACTCAACGCCCCGGGCTGTCTCCACAATCACGTGATCTCCCGGCTCAATCTTATATCCCTTCGGGTCAAAGTAATATACTTTCCCTGCATTTCTGAATCGTACTCCAACTATTTTAACCATGTATATTCTCCTTAATGACAAGGAACAGAAGTTCCATTGTCAGATCAAAATTAACGTTCGCGGACAGCCTTGTCTTGGCATTTTCGATCGCTTTCATGACTTCCTCCACGCCTTCATAAGAGCAAAGGCTTACTGTCTCACGTATCGTCCGGATCTCATCCCGGAAAATAATGCCGTCAATGTCCCTCGTCGCCTTGAAATATACCATATCCCGGTACCAGAGCGCAAGGATATCCAGATAATCCTGAACAGAAAGCTTGTATTCCTGTACCTCCTTTACGTAATCAATCAGCTCGCTGACCTCCATTTTGCCAGCATTTCGCAGAAGCTGCATAGCTGAAGCCTTGATCGCTGAAAAATCCTCCGAGGAAGCCAGACGCACCGCTTTTCCGATATTTCCCTGTGCAAATGCGACACAGATGTCCGCCTGGTAATCCGGCACCTGAAGCTCCTCCATCAGGTACTGCTTTACCTGCTGATCCGGAACAGGCTTCAGGCTAAGAAGCACGCATCTGGAACGAATCGTATCAAGAAAAATCTGTTCATTTGCGGTAAGCAAAAGAATGACCGCATACTCGGGCGGCTCTTCGATCGTCTTCAGAATCGCATTTTGCGCCTGCACGGTCATTTTCTCCGCGTCCTGAATGATATAAATCTTGTATTTTCCATTGTACGGGCGAATCTGAATGTCTCCTGTGAGCTGTTCACGAATATCCTCGACACCGATGCTCGCAGGCTTCTCATGCCGCACATAAATAATATCCGGATGATTTCCGCTTAGCGCCTGACGGCAGGAATGGCACGTGCCACAGGGATGCTCTCCTTCTCCCGTACACTGAAGCGTCTCTGCAAATGCCTGGGCCAGCCGATGCTTGCCTGTCCCCTTTTCTCCACTGAAAATATATGCATGACTGACCTGCCCGTTCTCAATTGCCCGCCTCAGATGGGCAATCTCCTGTTCATGTCCAAGAATATCGTTAAATCCTGCCATATGCTGCCTCCACCTTCTGTTTCAGTTGCTCTGAACTCCTGATTTCGTATATTTTCTCAGGCCCGTCCTCTCATCGCTTTGCAACTTTCTACCTTAATATAACACATTTTAAGGTTCATGGGAAGCGGTTCGCACGTCTGTTCTCTTAAGATTTTATTATATATTCCGCCACCTCATCCATGCATAGCTGACGGTCTCCATTATTCGAAAATCGTTTTGTAATTCCGGCCCTCTGAATATTTTCTTCTGAAAAATCTTTCTGGTCTGCCAGAAAACGTCTGCATACCTCGTCATAGTTCGGTACCGGCTGTTTTTTCTCCCGCTTAATCGAGCGTTCTAGCCTCTTCTCATCGTCAACTTCTATGTAAACCGGCACGACACGGTCGTTTCCGTAATAATTTTTCACTTTCTCATAGGATTCCAGCGTACCGAGCGCCAGATAATTATTTTGCGCTATATCCATCGTGTCGCCGTCTGCGGTAAAATAATGCCACGGTCCCTGCACCGTATGATACGTACGAAGCTCAATTACCTGCCCCTTTTCCTGCAACTCTTCCAAACGCTCCTGCGTCACAAAATGATACTGCACACCGTCCGTCTCTTTGGCCCGAATCGGCCTTGTCGTGTACATGATAAACGGAACCAGCCCCAGCTCCGGGCGCATAAGAAGCTCCTCATAAATCGTATCCTTTCCTGACGAACTTTTTCCCATAATATAAAATAACTTTCCCATACTTCTCCCCTTATATACCCTCCGAAAAATTTCCGGATATCTTTTCCTCCCGCACAACCAGAATTTTTTCTCCCGTGTAGTCTGCCATGCCCTGGATCTTCATGCCCTCCGACCGGTACTGTTTCAGCTTTGCAAGCAACTCTTTTGAGATACGTTCCCCCGGAACAACCAGCGGAATCCCCGGCGGATACAGGTATACAAATTCTGCCGAAATACGCCCGGCACTGCAATACAAAGAGACAGAATCACACGGGTAATCCTCCGTTTCCTGAATCGTAAGAACTGTCTCATTTTCAAATATAAAATTCTTTTTCCGAGGACTGTCGCCCCTGTCAGCCACCCCCGTTATTTCCTGGTTCAGGCCAGGATCCGACTTTCGCATAGCCACAGACAATTCACTGTCAATCTCCAGCAGCGCCTGCTCCAGCCGGTCAAATCCTTCCTGCGTATCGCAGACCGTCATGATTGCCGTCACATAATGCTCCGCCTCCATCTCCGCCTCCAGGTGATACCTTTCCCGGAGCATCTGCGCCAGCCACGGACCATGATACCGCTGTGTACTGCCTCCTTCCAGACGCCCGCACTTCTCCGTTGAAATCAGCACCTTCGACCGGTCAAACTGCCACGCAGAAAGCTCCGTCTCATTTCCGTCCACAAGGTGGAGCACCCGCATACCGTGAAGCTTCTCCCTCATATTTTTCAGGCGCTGCAAAAATCCGTCAAACAGTTCCTTTTTGTGTTCTTGCATCTGATCAATACACGCATCCATCCCCGCCATCAGCACGTAACTTGGGCTGCTGGTCTGATAAATTCCAAGATATTTTTTCAACCGTTCCCGATTGGCTCTCGGCCCGCATACATGGAGCAAAGCGCTCTGCGTTAAAGCCGGCATTGTTTTGTGCAGGCTGTTGATTACCACATCCGCCCCGCACTGCACTGCACAATCTGGAAAATCCGGATGCATCGCAAAGTGCGCGCCGTGCGCCTCATCCACAATCAGCACAGCCCCGTACTCGTGTACCGTCTCTGCAATGCGGCGGATATCCGACACGACGCCGTCATACGTTGGAGAGGTGATTACAACAGCTTCTACGCTATGTCCGCCCGCCTGATGTTCCCTCAGTGCCGCGCGCACCTGCTCCGGCATAATACTTCCATTGATCCCGCGCCGCACATCTGCTTCCGGATAAAGATACGATGCCTGCAGCCCATTTAATAAAACCGCATGGTAGACCGCTTTATGACAATTTCTCGCCATTAAAATCCGTCCGCCGCGCCGCACGCAGGCCGAAATCGCAGCCAGAATCCCAGAGGTACTGCCGTTTACCAGACAGTACGTTTCATCTGCGCCGTACAGCAGCGCCACACGCTGCTGCAGCTCCAGCAAAATACCCTGCGCGTGGTGCAGGTTGTCAAAGCCGTCTATCTCCGTAATGTCAATCTTGTATGGATTTCCAAAATAGCCTGCCTGCCGTTTGTGCCCAGGCATATGAAGAGGGTAGGCATCTGATGCACTATAATTTTTCAGTTTTTCTAGTAGATGCTCCGACATATTGCCTCCTGATTCACTTTACACAATCTATTTGCAGATAGTTTCCTATATGACAAACAACCCGCGCCTATGCAAGACCAGGCGGTACAAGTATAACATAAGCGCCAGCTCGATGGAAAGAAATGATTGGCATATCTGAAAAAACATTTTGAGGTTCCGGCAAACAAGTCACCCCTTACTTTGTGCAGGCGGCCAGAGGGCTGACTTTGAAAGTGTTTTTGGTTACTTCGATTATAACAGCCATTTGCCTTTTTCGTTTAAGAAATTAATTCCAGATTAAAAAAATAATCATACAGGACTTTCCTGCCGTGGAAGATACAGCAGGATATCAGTGCCTTCGCCAGGACTGCTTTCTACGGCTATTTTATAGTTTCCCTGGTACAGGTAGTTCAAGCGCATCCTGACATTGTATACGCCGATATGCGCCATGTCGTCCTGAAATTCTGGTTTCTTCCTGAAAAACTGTTCTGCGGTCTCTACATCCATGCCTGCTCCGTTATCCCGGATCCGGATACAGATATCCGGGCCTTCCTGCGTTACGGAAACGGAAATTTCGCCTTTTTTTCCTTCTCCCTGCCCATCCTCGGCACATGCAATTCCATGCTTTATTGCATTTTCGACGAGCGGCTGTATGATATTTTTCGGAATCAGCTCCTTCTGGACTTCCGCGGAGACTTTAAAAGAATACGCAATGCTCAGATAGCTCAGATAACTCTGAATTAACATATATTGCCCCATTGCCTCCCGTTCTGCCTCCACGGTATCAAAGGTCTTGTAATTCTTCATTTTCAGGCGGTCCTTCAGCGTGCCGATCAGGGCGTTATTTACAGCTACAACTTCTTCGGTCCGCCCCAGTCCGGCAAGAACGGTTACTGTATTCAGCGTATTATAAATATAGTGAGGGTCCACCGCAGATACCATCAGCGTATACTGCATCTGCTCTTCCCGCTTCATATCCTTTTTGATTTTCTCCAGCATGGTCCAGAATGTATTACCCAGGCTGCTGATTTCGTCATTTCCCGGGGCTCTCGTATCGACGTCATAATTACCTTTTCGTACGCCGTTCATTTTCCGTTCCAGCTTCCGGATTCTGCTGATCGTACCCTTCAGCGAAATACCGAAAGCTGCCAGCAAAAATACGGTCAGGCCGCACAACAGCAGCTGAAAATATCCAAATGCCTTTTGATATGGTTCCAACAGAAGTTCCTCGGGCACGTTTATAATCAGCCTGAAATCCTCATCCTTATACGTACAAAGCACAGAAAACACCGTATCCGCTCCGTTTTCCCATTCCAGCACCTCATACTGCTTCCCTTCAAACAGGTAATTCGGACACTCCTCCACCTTCAGGCCGGATGCTTCACCCAGGTTGCTGTATAATACACTGCCATTGCTGTAAATCAGGTAATCCTCTGCCTGAAATTCTTCCAACTCCCGGAGCTGTTCCAGCACCTCTCCGACTCCTACCATATTTACTGCAATACAGTTCACATCCCCTGCCCGGAAGGAATCCAGCACGCAGAAAAAGCGGCCCGTTTCCTCTTCCCCGATCACCGGAAGATGATATTTGATTTTCTGACTTTTGTCAAAGCTCTGATACCAGTCTGAGGCCTCAAAAATGCGGGCTGCCTCCTTTGCCTGTTCCCCGCAGAAAATATCCCCTTCACTGGTGCACAACAAAAAATAATTGGTAAATGAAATATACCCTGCATTCTCGTTCAGCTTTCCGTTTTCCAGAAGTGGCAGATATGATACAATCTTTGCCTCTGTCTGTCCTGTCCTTTTTTCCGGGTCATAGTATTCGGAAATCAGCCGCTTCAGCTCCTGATTCTCCGTTATATTTTTCAGATGGCTGTTATTGCGCCAGATATAGCTCTGCCGCAGCGCAGCCGAACCAGCCACGCCGGAGATCTGCTTGCACAGATGTGGCCGCATAATACGATAAAAAACGGATGGAAATAAAATGGTCAGTGCCAGCAGAACCACAATGCTGATGCCAAAAAGCTGAGCTATAATCTTCTTTGTTACGGTATTAAATTTCACTGTGCGCCCTCCTGTACTCCATTGGCGTCATCCCGCAGGTTTCTCGGAATACTTTCGAAAAATAGGAAATATTTTTGTATCCAGTCTTCCGGCAAATATCCGTCATTTTGTCCCTTCCCAAATTCAAAAGCTCTTTTGCCCGCTCCATCCGTACTCGGACGACAAACTTCCATAAAGTTTCCCCTGTTTCCTTGCGGAACACAGTATTCAGATGATTGGCGCTGATCTTCAGATGCGAGGCAATCTCTTCCACGCTGAGATCACTGTTTGTATAATTCCGGCTCACATACAGAACAGCCCGGTTAACAATGTCCGAATACTGAAAAACAGATGGATTCTCCAGAATCTTTCCCAATTCCATAACCTTATGCTTCATCCAGTGATAAAGAACAGAAGCTTCATACCAGTTTGCAGTGTCCTCACTTTCACACACTGTAAATATAACGCCTGTCTGCAAGTTCACCAGTTTTTCATGATATTCCATGAGCCTTACTGAAAAATAGCGTGTGAGCGCTTCAAACCGTTCTCCGTCCCTCGCTTCCACTGCCTTCAGAAAATTCTGATCCATCCACCTGCATAGCTTTTCAAATTCACGATCCCGGATCCATCGATCCGCTTTTTCCAGATCAAGCGGCAGCGCAACCTTCCTGGAACGGCCGATATCCTCAGCGTGCAATACACAGGAACATACCCGGAAAATCCCCTGCCTGCGTACCTCTTTCGTCCGCAGATACCGATTTACACAGCCCGATAGCTCTTCCTGTTCTGCCAAAATCAGTACCGAAAACGTCGACCCAAACTTTTCCCGCAGCCTCAGCTTCAGATCGTAGGCCTGTTCTGTCGCACCCCCCTGCGTTTTCACAAGGCACAGCCAGAACAGATCATAGACATCAGGCAGCCCGGCACTGTATTCCTCAATATGTATCTCCTCCCCATTTTTTCTCTCAAGCTCCCACACCAGTTCTGTAAACGCTGCCTCTGCATCATACCGGCTGTAACGTTTTCTTTTCTTAATTTCACGCCCTGCCTCCTCCAGAATCCGTATCATCTGCACCCTGTTCATCTCGTGCTTCAAAAGATAACCACAGCTTCCTAGCTCCAACGCAGATTTCACATAAGAAAATTCCTCATAACTCGTCAGAAAATACAAAATTGTCTCCGCCGACTTCTCCCGAATCCGCTCTCCAAGCTCAATCCCCGTCATTCTCGGCATCTGAATATCCGCAATCACAAGCTCCGGATGATACGCTTCAAATTTCTGCCAGGCTCTTTTCCCATCCTCAGCCTTCAAAACAACGTCAAATCCATACTGCTTCCAGTCCACCATATTCGCGAAATGTTCCAGCAGCAGCGGATTATCCTCCGCCAAAAGTACCTTCATCCATCCCTTCCCCCTTTACAGCAACATCCAAAACCACCGATTAGACATCCGTCTATTACTCCTATTGTATCAGACTTCCGCCCGCCCTGTAAAACAATTCTGCCCCTCAAAAACCCCCATTCCCCCTCCGTTTCCAGCTATTTTTACAAAATCGTAGAATCTTTACAATCTTCCTTTTTAAAGATAATAATCCCATTCTATTTGTTCTAATCTTTCCTTTTTTCCTCCACTCCTATCGTCCTATAATGAACTCACTTGAACAGATAGTTATAATTCTCTCATTCAAAGTCAGGCCCCTGGAAAAGGATACAAAAAAAGGGGGGACTTGTTTGCTTCGGAACCCCGTTTTTATATCCTTTTCCAGGAGCCATCCGTTTAATCACGCTCTTTTATAACTACCTGATTCACAATCTCATAAAGGAGGATCACACTTATGAAACACAAATCACGTTATTTCCACAAGCTTCTCCCCGCCGCGCTTTCCATGAGCTGCCTTTTCTCCGGCTGCTACACAGCCTGCGCTGCCGAACCTCAGGCGGAAACACGGCCTGCTTCTACGTTCAGCGTCGGAGCCTCCATCCGGGATATCACGCCTTCTGAGGCCATGTTCCCTCTGACCAGAAAGCCGAACGTCGAAATGTCCGGCGTTCTGGATCCTTTAAGCGTGCGTGTAATCGCCATGTCCGACACCGACACGACAACGCTTATGGTGTGCAGTGAAACGGGACGCTCCTTTGGCCCACAGTTCGCTCAGGCGATTGCGGACCACACCGGACTTCCGCTCGAAAACATCGTGCTCACATCCACACATTCCCATGCGGCTCCGGAAATCACGGAAGCAATTGATCTTAATTTCGAAGAAGGTGCAGAGGGTGTTACGACGCTACAGCTCTGGGCAAAATACGTGATGGGACAGGTACTCGATGCAGTGGATGAGGCGCTTGACGCTCAGGAACCGGCCAGCGTGGGAATCGATTATTCTGAGAGCTACATCAATGTCAACCGTAACTCCGTTTACAACGTGGTCGGCGAAGACGGCTCCGCAACGGAATGCCGCGACCTTGGTTGGAGCCCGAACGGCATCTCAGACCGAACTGTTGCTGCCATCCGTTTCAATGATTTGAACGGCGATCCGATTGCATTTATCATCAACTACGGCGTTCACGGTACTGTGATGCACGCTAATACCTGCATGGACGGAAAGACGGGCGTAAGTGCGGATATCCCAGGTATTGTGTCCGGCTATATTGAGAACAATTATGAAGGCACTGTGGCTATGTGGCTTTCCGGAGCTGCCGGAGATCAGAATCCGATTATCCAAAACGACTTATATACACGCAACCCGGAAACAGGGGAATTTGAAGAAACTTTTAACGACGATTATGAGATTCTGACCTTCCTCTCCAAAATCCACTATGCAGATATTGAGAGAGCGCTCAACTCCATTGACACCTATACCTCTGATGTTGATCTGAGCTGCGGTTTTATGGAATCTGCCATTCCTGCCACAGAAGGCGGAAATTACGCTATCTCTTTGCAGATGGTCCGCATCGGCGACATCGGACTTGCCTGCTTCCCGGGAGAGCTCTTTACCGCCACAGGTATGTATCTCAAGGACAACGCCCTGCTCGACGATACAATTGTTGTAAATCATGCATGGCAGCGCGATTCCCAGCACAACGGCTATCATGCGGACGACTGGACAATTGAAAACGGTGGGTTCGGCCAGAGACAGGCAAAATACGAGGCCGGATTCCTTGACGCTGAACTGACATCCATGATGAATGCCTTTTACGAAGAAACCGGCGCATGGATGTACAACACAGACGGCACTGCCACCTACAGCACAACCGGCGAAGTCACGATTGTCGGCCCGGACGGAAAAGCCGGAACGGAAGATGACAACTGTGTCGTAAACCCTGCCGGTACTGCCCTGATGACAGATGTTACTCCGGAATATGATGAGGAAGGGAAAATTTTCATATCACTTGGAAACGGCTTCACACTGACAGCGGGCGCAGACGGAAAAATCGGCACAACCGACGACGTTGTAGCCTTCGGCTCCTATATGCAGAGCGAGCACGTAGAGGACGGAAAGACAGCAGCCCTCTCCTGGCGGCTTCTGGACATCCAGGATGGCCGCGCAACGCTTGTAACCGATAAAGTCATTGATGGACTTTCCTTTAATCTGAGCGATACGGACGGAAACGACTGGGCAGGCTCCAACCTGCGCTCCTGGCTCAACAGTGCCGGCGGCCAGAACATGACCGGCGACACGACTGGCTTCTATGATGCGGCTTTCACAGAGGAAGAAAAAACAAAAGTTCTTCTGACCGATGTTTCCATGCAGTCTGACTCCTCGTATATTGCCTACAACACACTGTTAAAAGAAAACTGGTGGGGCGATTACACAACATCCGGAACAGATACACAGGATTACGTCTACGCTCTGAGCGGTGAGGAAGTTTTTGAATATTTCGGAAAAAGCACAATCGCTACCCAGGAAGAGCTTGGCCATGACCCTCAGAACTATACAAACGGCATGTCGGGTGCAACGCCTTATGCAGTCCGCTTCGGCGTTAAAACAAACGGCGGCGGCAACGGCAAGAGCTATATCGGTTATGCAGACTCCTGGACACGTTCTCCGGGCGCTGTCGATGAATCCGGCGAACTCTCCTGCGGCGTATTCCTCGGTTCTGTCGGCTCCCTGAACGTCGGCCGTTCCGTAACACGCACCTATGGCGCACGGCCTGTGATTACGGTAGACCTTTCATAAAAAGTATTAAAAAACAGAGTGGGGAGATTTTCCCCTGCTCACCGTGCGGGACGTATGCCGCCAAACGGCTAACTTCTATATATGCCCTTGCACAAAAAAGCTTCTCCATTCCTCTGTTATGAATGGAGAAGCCAGCTATAATCTTTTCGACAATCAATTCCGTATTCTATATAAACTATTTCATCCTGAATCTGATATGAATGAGATACCATTTCTCAACAAACATCTTATGATATTTATTTCGAGTAATGTACATCGCCTCAAAAAATGGAACGCGCTCGGGCATCCGGGAAAGTGATCGCATGGCAGTCATAACTTCTTTCTTTTTGGCTGCTGCCGCCTCTTTATTCACCTGCACCATAAAGTAAATATGATTGCCCAGCATCTTTTCCCGCCTGTTATACGTTTCAATATCCATAACAACCAAATCACCTTCTCCGTTTTTGGTAAGAAACACGGGTTCCGCTATTTTTCTGCACAGATCGGCAATCTCATTATAATTCTGGCGAATTGCTGTTGATGGACGAATATTCATACCCGTACCCCCTCTGCTTTATAGTAATATTTTGTCCTTTTCATACTATAAAGTCAATCCTTATGAAATATTTCTCGTCCGCCATTTCCCTGTCCGATACTCTGCGAATGAAATCACATAATTAACAAGCCAGCCGATCGGCACAGCCACCCATACCATATGGATGCCAAACCGCGGCGCAAGTGTCATCGCCAGCACAACGCGCAGTCCGAGGTTTGCCATGTTTGCTACCGTAAACATTTTCATGTCCCCGGAGCCCCGCAGCACGCCGTCTGTGATCATCTTCATACCGATCAGCACAAAAAACCAGCCAATGAATTTCAGATAATCCATCCCTGTTGCAAGCGCCACTGCTGTTCCGTCTTCTCCCAGAAACATCCGGATCAACGGATCGTAGAAAAGCTCCAGCCACAGACACAGGACGACTGCAAACACTGCAACAATCCCATACCCTGTGTGATATCCCTTTTTCACGCGGTCAAACCGCTTCGCTCCAATGTTCTGCGCCGTATAAGAGGAAAGTACATTTCCCATTGCAGACATCGGCACCACGCAGATGGTTTCAATCCGCATCCCGGCGGAAAATCCTGCCAGTGCTTCTGAACCAAAGCTGTTCACCACGGACTGCACCAGCATCATTCCGATTGATATCGTCGACTGCTGCAAAATGGACGGCAATGCAACCTTTGACATACCATAAAACTCGCCGGGTACAAACCAGCCGGTCGCATGAACACGATAACTTTTCATCTCACGGCTGAAAATTAAAGCCGCAAACACGGCGGAAATCCCCTGTGCGATCAAAGTCGCCCAGGCAACGCCTGCAATCCCCATATCGAAGCTGCAAACCATAACGACATCCAGCACAATATTAAAAAGTGAGGAAAAGATCAGCAAAAACAGCGGCACCTTGGACCGCCCGAGCGCATTAAACATTGCTGAAAAAATATTGTACATAAACAAAAACGGTAATCCAAGAAAATAAATCCGCAGATACTCGGACGCCTGATCTAAAATGTTTGCCGGCGTATTCAGCCACACCATGATCTGCCTTGACATCACCAGGCCAACAATGCCCAGGAAAATACTCAGTACCAGAAACGAGGTCAGTGCTGTCCGGACAGACTGTTTCATCTTTTCATAATATTTGGCCCCAAAATATTGGCTCGTGATCACGGACGCGCCTACGCCTCCTCCGATTGCAATCGAAATGAACACATTCGTCAGAGAGTAAGAAGCTCCTACGGCAGCCAGCGCATTTTCACTGACAAACCGGCCAACCACAACCGAGTCCACCATGGTATAAAACTGCTGAAACAGGTTTCCGATGATCATCGGAAACGCAAATACCAGAAGCGCTTTCAGAGGTTTTTCCTCAATCAGATAATCTTTTTTCATAATTTGCCTTCCCATCAATTTTCTTTCTATTCATTCTCTTTCATCCATTCTCTTTCATTCATTCTCTTTTCATTCATTTTGTATTCCTCTGTTTTAATCGTATCATAACATACCACATATTTACAGATCAAATTTTTCCGTAAAATCTTTCAGATCTGTGGGGAAAATTATCTATTCCCAGCCCTTTCTTTCCCCGCCAAACTGCTATATAATCGAAAAGAACCTGAAAAAACTCCACTTCGAAAGGATGTGACTCATATGAAACTTGGTTTTATCGGCTGTGGCAACATGGCCTCTGCAATCTTAAGCGGTATTTTGAAACAACACCTCATCTCTCCGGATGAAGTCATTGCATCCGCGCTTCACCAGGAAACGCTCGACCGGGCCGCCGCCACCTGGCACATACATACGACCCTCGATAACTGTGAGGCAGCAAAGGCTGATATCGTATTTCTGGCAGTGAAACCGCAATTTTACGAACAGGTAATACGCGAAATCCACGATGTTGTCTCAGATTCACAGCTGATCGTATCTATTGCCCCTGCGAAATCCATTGCCACCATCAGGCAGTGGTTTGGAAAGGATATCCGGCTCATCCGCACCATGCCCAATACACCTGCCATGGTTGGAGAGGGTGTTACTGCGGTCTGCCCGTCTGAAAATGTTTCTACAGAAGAGTTGCAAAAAGTATTGACCCTTCTTGAAGCCTGCGGTCTGACCGAGGTCATGTCGGAACGCCTGTTAGACTCTGTAACCGCTGTCAGCGGCAGTTCCCCTGCTTACGTCTTTCTATTTATAGAAGCCCTGGCCGACGGCGCGGTGCGCGACGGAATTCCGCGCGCTCAGGCTTATCGCCTTGCGGCGCAGGCTGTACTTGGAAGTGCAAAGATGGTTCTGGAAACCGGAAAACACCCAGGTGAATTAAAAGATATGGTCTGCTCTCCCGCAGGTACGACGATTGAGGCAGTCGCAGCGCTTGAGGAAGCCGGCCTGCGCAATGCAGTGCTCGCCGGCATGAAGGCCTGCACCGACAGAACAAAACAAATGCGCTGAGCATAGAAACCGAAAAAAGTTCTGAACGCATTCCGGCGGAGGACAAGCAAGCCTCCGCCGGAATTTTATATCATCTTCTACTGATTGTTCAATCTTGTTCTTCTTACAAGCAACAGCAAGGCAGCTCCAAATGACAGCGCAAGCAGCACAGCAAAGAGCACGATTGGCGTCTCGTCTCCTGTCCGGACGCTCTTTCCTTCCTTCTGAGCATTTCCTGAAGTGATATCATCGCCGGACTGAATGTCATCGCCCGGATCTGTCGATTCACTTTCACCAGCTTCCGGGAATGTGTTTGTTATAATTACTTCATCGTCCGGGCTCTCAGGTGTCAGTGTAACCTTTCCGCCTTCTTTATTCAAAGAAATGGAAAACTGCTGGCCACTGCCAAGCGGTGTACCGTTTTCATCGGTCTCCGCTACATAATACGTCGCTGAATCGTTTTCTGAAGTGCCGATATTCACTTCAAGCGGAATGCTCACACTGCTGCTTCCGCTCATTTCCAGTGGAATTACTTCACCGTAACGGTCACGCAGCCCTGCATCCGTGAACAGGCTGGCATAAAATACCTCATCTGTATCGTACGGCTCCTGTCCCATCATAGTCTTTTTCGTAATGGTCAGAGTACCGCCATAGTAGTAGCCCATCGGAAGTCCTGTTGTGGTATTCCGAAAGACAAGACTTCCCTCCGGTTCCTGGCGCGTAATCGCTACTGCCTGGCCATCTGGATACTGTGCCTCAAAAAGAACGCCATCTGCCCCGAGTGAACTTGCCACCGCATTTCCTTCTCCATCTGTCTCGGAAACGTAATACGTCTGGTCTGTTCTCAGATTCTCAAAAACCACTTCTGCCTGGTCGCTGTTCAGGAAACGCAGCGGCTGATGAGAGGTTCCCTCTACCCGCATCGTACATGCTTCGTCGGTAAACAAACCTGCATAAAATACCAGCTCTTGATTTTCAGGTGGATTATAAGCAAGCTCATTCTCAAGGTTAAACAGCTGTTTGGTTACACGAATCACGCCGTTATCACGCGGCCCGGTAAGCTCTGTTTTCGGATAAACATCCACCGCATACTGCCAGGTATTTCCTCCCTCCGCATGAACCGGATAAGGAACCTGGACTAAAAAGCAGGCAATATCATCCACCCGGCTTCCGCTGTTTGCACCCGGCTCCTGAAATACCAGATACATACCTGCTTCCAAATTATCAAAGAAGGCCGTACCGTCTGCCTCTGTCGTTCCCTGTCTGATTGATTCTGCCCCTACTGTTTCCGATGCGTTGCTTCCCGCATCTGCTCCGTTTGCCGCCTGTTGCTGTCTTGCCAGGGGAAGCAACACCTCGGCTGCCTCATTTGACTGCCCTGCATTCATACCTTCCAGTTCAATACCAGTCTCTTTGTATGCATCCAGAAGTGTGTACTCTGCCGAACCTCCGGTTACTGTCAGCGCCGCGATCTGCGCTACCTTCACTTCTGAATCGGAGATCGGTTTTACTGCATCCGTCTCCACATTCGGATCGGTATACGTCATTGTCACTTTTAAGGAGCACACCCTGCCAGCTTCCAGTTCCGGCATCTGATTGGAATCTGCCAAACCGGACTGCGCGGTCCCTTCCTGATTTTTATCCGGCTGCGCTGCCCCTATCTGATTCTGCCCTGGCTCAGAAGCACACACAACACCCGGCAAGCCTCCTGCAACACCTGTCCCAGACAGCTCCGGCGCTACGGCTGCCAGTAAAAAGGTCAGCGCCAGCGCCCCTGCTCTGCGTCCCGCTCTTTTTTGTTTGATGTCAGAAAACATTTTCCACATAATTTCCTTCCCTTCTTTTTCTGTATCTGTCCTACCTTTTGTTTTTTACAAGATTCTTTCTTAAGTTATCTTTCTATCGGATTATTTTCCTTTCGTTCATCATCTTCCTTTTTCCGCTTGCGTTTCCTCCGGTCTGAGATCTTCAGACAAATTCCCAGAATGATTAGAAACACAACAAATGCCAGCAGACCTACGACAAACAAGGTCTGTATATGGTTTGTTCCCTCAAGCGGATTCCGCAAAATGATACCAGGCTGTTTCGTTATTTCTTCCGGCACATATTCCGTACGCGCTCCCCGCACCAGGAGACGGTGTGAATTCACGCCATACGGTGTGCATGTCACAAGTGTCACCAGATCTTCGTTTTGTTCAATTTCCAGATCCTTTGTTTCTTCCGGAAGAACCGTAAGGATTTCCTCCACTTTATAAGCCAGCGTTTCATCCAGTACTGTGATATAAAACAGGTCGCCCTTCTCTATCTGATCCAGATCCGTAAAAAGCTTCGCGCTTGGCAAACCGCGATGCGCTGACAAAACAGCATGTGTTCCCTTTCCGCCGATCGGAAGGCTGGTTCCCTCTATGTGGCCACAGCCATTTTCCAAAGCTTTTGTGCCAATTCCATGATAAATGGCCAGCTTCACATTGATTTTCGGAATTTCCACATATCCCATCACGCCATTTCCCGCAGGATTTAAAACCTGCTCATAGAGACTCGCGTTCTCCTTCTCGGGAGAGATCTGCGACGCAGAAAATGTTTCCGGTTCTGTCCCCGGGGAATCTTCCGGCGCAGAAGATGTTTCTTCCTCATCAAATGCATCCACAATCGTATTCGTGCGATGATTCGCGTTATAGGCTCTTGCAGCCTCCCAAAGCTCCGAGTAATCCTCCGGCTCCATCACTTTTATCGCTTCACTGTAATCACTGATCAGTCTCTCATTCCGGTAACTGTTCCACAGATCACTGAACACAGGATAACACAGGATACCGGCGCCCGCCAGAAAAAGCAGAACAAGAAACAGGGATGAAAGCCAGGAACCCTTTTTTTTACGGTTTCTTTTTCGCATGTTTTCCTCCAAACCGGCTGAGCAGCCAGACAACAACGCCTGCAATCAGAACACCTGCCACCCCAAACAGCACCTGAATCAGAAGCCGCGGAACATCCTTGCGCACTGCATGTTCGTGCTGCGCCGCATATTCTTCCTCAACAAATGGAATCCGATGCCCCCGCACAAGTATACGATGTGAATTTACGCCATACGGCGTACACGTCACAAGTGTCACATAATCCTTTCCTTCCGTAATCGCCAGCTCTCCCACTTCTTTTGGTTTCACCGTTAAAATCTGATCAACCTCATAGGCAAGAATATCATCTAGCATATGAAGATAAAAAACGTCTCCTTCTTTTAAGAGCGGGAGATCAGTAAACAGCTTTGCTGCCGGAAGTCCCCGGTGTGCGGAAAGAACCGCATGCGTCCCTTCCCCTCCTACCGGAAGGCTGCTGCCAAAAAGATGACCTACGCCCTTTTGCAGCGCTTCTTCGGTTGTATAATGAAAGACCGGAAGATTCTCACCAATAGCCGGAATTTCCAGCGCGCCCATCATTCCTTCTTCATTCATATGCAAAAGAGCCTCGTATTCCTCATCCTGAAGCCCGGCACGTACGGAAAACGCGTCCGGCACTGCCTCTTGTTCCAGTTTCTCATTGTAAATGCGTGCTGCTTCCAGCATAGCCGTATGCGCCTCATCCCCGGAACTTTTTGATACTGACGCCGTATAATCACTGATCAGACGTTTTGCACGGTATGTATTCCATGTACTGCTCGCAGTTGGATACAGCAGTATGGACAGCCCTACGAGAAAGAGCAGTATAAGTCCAATATTTTTTTTATCAAGCTTTTTTCCTGTTTTTTTCATAGGGTTCTCCATACTGCTGCACAGGAAGTTCTCCTGTGCAGCAATTCCTTTTTATTCTCTGTCGCGGCGACGCTTCAGGAAGAAAATTCCCACTGCCGCAGCCATAATTACTGCACCAACCATTGTGAACAGATATGTTCCGATGCCACCGGTCGAAGGAAGCGCAGAAAGTTTGGTGTTCCGGATTTCCTGTCCGCCTGTACTGTCAGTTGTCACAGATACCGGAACCTTTCTTGTTGTATCCTGAGATTCAAGCTGGTAAGCAGTTGCAGCATTTGTGATGGTCACCGTATCGTCTGTTTTATCATTCGTGATTGTTACCACATACTGCGCCAGCGTACCGTCCGTATTGTAAGACGGCGTAATCAGAATCGTATACACGGTTTCGTTCAGGCTGTAACCAGCCGGAGCTGTTGTCTCTTTCAGCGTATATGTTCCTGCGTCCAATCCGAGAATCGTCAGATGGCCTTCGCTGTCTGTTGTATATTCCCCGTCTGTAACAGCTACTTTCTCTTTTACTTTACCGCCCTGTCCGTCGTCTCTCTCTTCCATTCCATAACCGGTTGTCACAGCAGCGCCAGAAGCATCATATAACGTAAATCCCGCACCGCCAAGAGGCTTATACTCGATTTCACCAGCCTCGTTGCGTACTTCCCCTGTCTTCACAATTTCCTGTGAAGGTATTTGTGAACCTTCCCCGTTCAGCTCTGCATCAAGACCAAAGGTATAGTGGTACGTATTTACCTCCGCTGTCGTATAGTCACTGCCCGTTGTCGGGTCTGTTGTATACGTATAGGATACTGAGTTTGTATTCGCATCAAAGTTGACTCCTGCGTCCTCGCCAACTACTGCATCATAGGTGATCTCTACCGTGTCTCCGGTATGAGCAAGAATGTAATCCCTGTCAGTAAGCGTCAGGCTGAAGGAATGTTCTGAAGTATTCACACTTCCCTTGTTTCCGATCTCAGTTGCCTGCCATTCATCTGTTCCTACCTTCACATTGAGGGTCTGAGCATCCAGAGAAAGTCCTTTTAAGGTATCCTGAATCCTTACTGAAAGATTTTTGTACTGCGTTGTCTCACCAACCGCATAGTTCGGAATCGTCGTTGTGACTTTAAAGCTTACTCTTGTGCCGATTGCCACATCATCTCCGTTTGGACGGCCGGAACCGGAGCCTGTGATCTCCTTTGATACACTCGGGCCGTTGGTCCGTTTTGCGTAAGCTTCATCTGCACCGATTGTATAGTTTCCGGTTGCATCTACAATACCGCCTGCCGTTGTCCCGTTGCTTCCATTTACAATATATCTTGCGCTCAGCAGCATCGGATTGTACACATTGACTGCACTTTTATCCTCGCCCGCAGTTACAATTACAACCCACGAGCCAACCGTCACATCAGCACTGTATACACCGTTGCCCTGATCTGTAAGCTGCTCTGATTCCAATCCTGTAATCGTTCCGTTATTAATTCCTGCAGCGATTGCAAGAATCTCTCCGGCTGACGGTGCTTCCATATCGCTGATCGAAACCCCATCCACAACATGATACCCCGTGAAACCATTGTTATAATCCGCATCAATTACCTGATAACCCGTAACCGTCAGCCCGGCTTCTACGTTTTTTACGGTGATCGTCGCCGTATCACTCGCATTCGGTGTTCCCGTCCGCTCTGTCTTTGTCTGTGTAAGTTCCTCTTCCACTGCTGTCCCTGTCATTCCAAGAGACAGAACCATTGTCATCGCCAGCATAGCTGCTCCGACTTTTTTCAAACACTTCCTCATGACTTCTCCTTTTTCCCGGCGTGCTGCTGCACCCGTCTGTTTAACAAATCTAGTTGCGCCCAAATATTTCTGTTAAAAGGATGCTGTACGTTCAAAATCCCTATCCTTCTGTACAGCATCCTGTCAGAAAACTTATCTGTGTTTACTGTGCGGCAGCTCTTCTCCTTCTTTCCAGTAACAGAAGCGCTGTCATCAACATTGCCATTCCAATCAGCGTATTCCACTGTGTTCCCGGTCCGCCTGTAGAAGGCAGCTCATAGAGACAGTCGTCCTCAATCCGGAATGAAATATTATACTGAACAGGTACCTTGGTCAGATCGCTGTCCTTTGTTACCACGCTTTGATGCGGGCTGGTCCGGAACATCTCATCCGCAGGTACTTCACTTTCAAATGAACCGTCTGGCTGCGCCGTTTCTTCTGTCAGCAGCTTCGGCTGCGCAAGTGCAGCGCCGTCCTCATCCTTCAACTGAGATACCGTAATCACCGGTTTTACATGTTTCCACGTAAGCTTCTGCTGTTCTTCATTTTCCTGATCGGACAAATAAACAATTCTCACTTCATATACGGATGCATTCAGGTCATATCCGTTTGGAGCCTTTGTCTCCTTCAGATAATAGGTTCCTGCTTCCAGATGCTCAAAAATTACCTTTCCGTCGCTGCGCGTCTGTGCAACTACTTTTCCGGTATCTGAAAGTCCTGCATCACGATACAGTGTAAACTGTGCGCCGGAAAGCAATGCCTGAGGCAGCGGTTTACCATCCGCATCCTTTGCAATAACAGAACTGAGTTTCGTCAGATCAATCCTGTAAAGAATCTGTGTATTGATCGCCTGGAACGTCCGTACGTCCTTCTCAGTCCAGTCTGTACTGCTCATGCGGAAGCCGGGGAGTACTTTGCCGTCCGCGCCTGTCGCAGATTCCGTCAGGCTGTAGGTAATTTTTCCGCCGCGGCCTTCTGCCTGCAGTGCCCGGTGCTCCAGAAGCCATGTTACCGTGCTGCCTGCTTTCACAACACTCTTTCCTCCCGTTGTCAAAACGGTCAGAGCTCCACCATCCGTGCGGGCTGTCCCCTGCGTATCCACAAGCGAATCCGCTTTGGTAACTGTAACGCTTGCAGCTGCATTATCTGCCTTCATATCATTATCAGCTGTCATCACATAGTCAGAAGAATAATTCACCACATCCTCTGTGCCTACGGAAGCCTGAACGGTAAACGTAACAGAAGTATCCTTTTGGATCGGATTTACATAAATATTCTCCCAGTCCTTGCGAATCGTGAGATCCAGATAGTACAGACCGCAGTTCCAGTTTCCTGAGACATATTTTCCGGACTGAATACGGTTCAGATCCGGCAGAGAAATTCCCTGGCCTGCATTGTCTGCAAAGGCTCCTGCCAGTGCTGCCGCTCCACTCTGTACACTGTCTACATTCGTTCCGTAATCTGCTTCCGTCCGGTTCACCGGAGATCCTGTCGGCATATTTGCCGGAAGCTTTGTTACACTCAGCCGGTCAAAACTAATTCGTTTTGTGCCGTTGTTTACCTGATAACTGTTGTCGTCATCCGCGAATGCAACGAAATATCTGCCGCTTCTCAGCTTGTCGAACGAGTATGCCCCCTTATCGGAGGTGCTTCTGCGGGACACCAGATTACCCATTACATCCACCGCCGGGTATCTTACCTGACCATCAATCACAGCCGCTCCAAGTGAAACATGTCCCTGTGTCCATGTATCATCTGTCGGATCACCCGGCGTACCGCCGTCGTTTCGGCTGATCAGACCTGATTCTGTCTGCGGTTCTGTATCCGTATAAAGGAATACATCTACGTTTTTCAACGTCCGGTCAGTACTTGCATATCCGTTCGTTCCAACTACATATTTGCCATCCTGGTTCTGATCCATCCATACTGTACCGCTGATAGAACGCTCTACTGTATCAATATAAGCCTTTCCGCTGATAACCGGATCGGAACCACTCTTATAGAACAGATTATTCCAGTACGTATTACCGCCCTGCTGCGTTTTTCCGCTGCTCGTAATCAGTTCCTTTACCGGACCCGCGTCGGCTGTCTGCGGCGAAAGAACAACTTCTACTATAACAGATTTCGCTCCTGTTACCTGTGGTAAGTATGCGCAGAATCCAATACCGCCTGCGCCATTTGCAGCGTACTGAATCAGATTCTCACCGCTGTACTCAACAACCCAGCTTTCGTCCACTTTGCCTAAAGCTACCGCGCTCCATGCATCTCCGCTCTCAAGCAATGTGGCAGCCTCTTCCATTTCTGCCTTTCCAGCTCCGGGCGCTTTCATATCTTTCCGATACTTCAATGATCCTTCTGCAAGGAACTTCTCATAATCCTTCTCTTCACTGAACTTCATTCGAATGGCACTTACACGGTAGCCTCCAGTCATAGAAGTTCCCCGTCCGTCTCCATTATACGGAAGAACATCATACATCTGAATCGGCACCGGCGCCTCGGTACGGTTGCTGTAGTTCAGATAATAAACAAGATCGTCCCCCAGCTCTGTACGACTGCTCTTAACATCCATATAAATGCTGTCGTTACGGTTTGCCACTGCGTCAATCGAAACACTGTCCGACTTTGCATTGCATGCGATCTGATTGATCTCAGAATATGTGGTATTGATTTTCGCCTGCGTTGTAAGTACCGTACCGTTCGGAACGTCGAGCTCTTTCGGTGCTCCTGGCGTACCAATCGTACAGGAATAACGGATTTTTGGAAGCTTTTTCTTGATATCACTGACTGAAGTCCTCAGTGTGATAAACGCTCTTCCGGTCCAGATATCGGTCGGATTGCCCTGCGCATCTTTCTCCATCTCTTTCTCGTAATCCACATCCCAGATCAGCTCGCCATCCGCATAGCCGGAACCTGCTGTATCAATTCGAATACTTCCTTCATTGAAGTTCAGATGTTTCGGAAGCGTAAGCCTGATTTCGACCTGCGCGGGCTGAGAACCGTTATCAATCAACTCATGATTCTTAATCGCACTTGACTTCTGAATCGTTGGTGTGACAACAAAGTTTGCAGTTCGTTCTCCGTTGGACAGATAGTACTGAGTCTTTGGTGTATTGGCCGACCCCAGAATGATATCTGCCACTCCGATCGTGACACCGCTGTCCATCGTGTACAGAAGCAGCGTATTTCCGCGGCGCCATCCTGTATGGGTTCCACCCATCGGACTTCCGTCCTCATACTCTGTCTTTACATATGAATCTGTGTAATCACTTCCTGATGCAAGTTTCCTGCGTCCCGTATTTTCATCATAATAATTTTCCGGCAACGTACCATTTCCCGTCCCGTATACACCCGTCTGTCCATTATAGGAAACATCTCTCCAGTTAAACTGATAGACAACTTCCTGGCGTGCTACCGCACCTTTGGCGTATGCTTCCTTGTATGTTGGTCGGTACACAGTCCAGATCTTTGCATCGTTTGTTGTACAGAATGTTTTTCCTGTATCTGCAAAGTCATTTGTTACGTTCATCTTACTCGTAACGGTAATCCGTCTTCCCGTCCGGATGCAGCAATCGCGGAACTGATACAGAATCGCCACGCACTTTCCGCGCGAAATGCCATCCGCATCGTAGCCAAAATAATCATACAAAGCCTGCAACGTATCAAAATAAATCAGGTCTTCTTCGTGATGCGCAACCATATCGTCCTCGCCGCCTCTGTTTCGGAAAGCTGACGGACTTTCATCTTTCGTCCAGTTCGTTCCGTCCGGCTTTGCCGCATACAGGATCGTCAGGTTGTAGCTCATTGTTTTAATCGGATTATTTTTCGACCATGTCGTCGGTCCCTCTGTTGTCGTGATAATAAACGCCCCGTTACCAATATTTCTGGTCACCTGATTCTGCTCATAAGAAACGTTTGTCACGGCTGATGTGCCAACTGGCGTGTATGCGTCTGCGTCAAACTTCTGCAGCAGGTTCACCCCTGTCATATAATTGTACTCTATAATATTGTGTATCTGCGGGTCAAAATCTTCAGGCGCAATGTAATGCCCGGAATTTTTATCCTGCGTATTAATGACCTTGCTGCTGTAGTTCAGATCCGCGGCAATATACACCTGGGAACCAAGCGGTGTTGTTCCCGTACCTCCTGTACCGGAAAGAATACCGTTCGAACCGGTATTGAAATAATTCGTCTTGCTGATCCCGTCTCCGTTACTGTAATTATCATTGTAGACATACATTCCTGTCACATGGGAAAGATAATTATCCTGATACAGCATTTCTCCTGTCGCATGCTCCCGATAGCTGCTTCCAAAGTATTCCTGCATCTTCGCCATATCGGCATCTTTTACATTTGACGTATCTTTTCCCTCTGCCGTATTTCCTGAGGAATCACGAATCTGCAAATCAGAGACAATCCCTTCCATGTCAATTTCAAGATATCCTTCGCCGCCCTTCGTCACCTCCGGATTTACCGGGAAGAGAATCTGCACGTATCCTGCTGAAAACGGTTTTACCTGATTCGACCCGAAAACCTCACTGTTACCGCCGCTCGATGCGTAGGAAGGTGAAGAATTGTCGTATGCCGGGTTGACAGTATAGCCGCTGATCTTAAAGTGTACAACCGTTTCCGCATCGCCCTGCTCTGGCTGAGCTCCGCTCGCATGCCAAACACCTCCGCTGTAACATCCGCTGTTGCCGCCGCCGCTGTTGTAAGGCGCGGCCGCATATGCATACCGCGTCGTCCGCGTAATGTCGTCCTCATCGTTCCAGTCCATATTGAAGCCGTAATTCGTATTCGACAGATTCGTTCCGTACGCCGTATTGACGTTTTCCTTGTAAGCCCAGATATATGGCGCCTGCTTCAGAGGATTTCCCTTATCATCAGTCAACTCCTCGCCCTCCAGGTACAGGGAGCCGCGCAGATGAAGGTCAAAATCAATATCTCCCTCCGGGAACTGAATACCCTGCAATCTGTTTGCTGCACCATCGTTTTTCAAGGAAAGCGTAATCCCGTATCCAAGCATTGTTCCATAAACAACGGTTCCGTTTCGCTCCGGATCTTCCAGACTTTCTTTATATTCTCTCTCGTTTACCTCTTCTCCTGTTTCAAGGTTGAAATAACCCGTATACGCAAGTGCAGAATTTCGAAGGAGAGAAACATTATACTTATCCGTCGCTGATACTCTTGTCGGAGCTTCCGGACTCAGTTCCAGCGGATGCGCTTCATTCTCCGGATTATCACCGATCCACTGGCGGAATACCGGCTCGATCAGCTCGCCGTTTTTCATCGCCTTTACATTAATGGAAATGACATTCTCCTGCGTACCAGCCTCATTTTCAATTTCCCAGTAACCGCGCATCTTCTGAATCACCGTGCCGTCTTCCGCTTCTGTCTCGCTGATCTCACAGACTTCCATCGATTCGTTATACACAAACTCTGCCTGCTCCGCGCTAAGTGGCAGTTCTGCTTCCAGCCAGAGCTTCAGTTTCTGTTTTTTTGCCGGTACAGGGTTCTCTGATTCATCGCCATCTGAACTCAATTCCTGGCCATCCAGATTTTGTCCTTCTGCATCTGGATTCGATTCATTATTACCCGGATTTTGTGCATTTTCATCCAAGTCAACTTCATTTTCACCTGAATTTGATCCATTTGCATTCAGATCTGATTCCTGATCGCCCGAATTTTCCTTATCTGCACTGGCATCCTGTACGGTTGTGATCATCTTATACATAATCCGGTCGAATGTACGAACAATTCCGTTGTTATTGCTGCTGTCGTTTCCAGCGCTCCATTCCTTTGCCGGACCGTTTATTCCATTCTCCCACTCATCTGCCAGGGCATCGCCGTACTTCTCCGCTTCGCGTACAGCCGCCGTATTATTAAATCCTGTCACACCGTCCTTGATTCCCTCTGTAGCGTGGAAGTTCAGAGATTTTACTTCCATCGTTGTTTCATTTTCACTGCGTTCGGTGTCTCCATAACGGTCTGCCGTAAGCTGAAGATCAAAGCTCTGTATGATCCTGCCCGTCACATACTGACCTTCCAGAATCTGCTCCGCCAAGCGAACTGTTCCATTATAGCTGTCATCCTTCCAGACATTGTAGTCCGTATTGCCCATATCGACTGCCGGAATCAGCGTTGTCTTCGGATAACTTTTACCCGGATATACGCCCGTTCCTTCATATCTGGAATAAATATCGTTTCCTGCTCCTGTTCGCGTCGAGGTATTGTTGCACAGCTCTCCGCCGGTCATCAGAAAGCTTGCCTCATTCCCAGCAGCCTGCGCCAGACCGCCGCCAAACTGTGCTCTGTTCTCCGTGATACTTCCGCCTGTCATGCGGATCACGCCGCCGTACTGGTAGATCGCTCCTCCGCGGGTCGACTCATTTTTCGTGATAATAGTACCTTCCCCGATTGTCAGCGTACCGCCGCTTACCCGGAATGCTCCGCCGTAGCTCGTCGCATTCGTCGTTTTATTCCCCTGAACAGTCACGCCACCAACCTGCATCGTGCCGCCGGTCAGACAGACGGCTCCGCCATCATTTACTGCCTTATTTCCTTCAATCAGACCGCCAGTGAAACGACTTTTGCCGCCGGACTGGAAAATTACTCCGAATCTGCTGCTGGTATTATTGCGAATCGTACCGCCGCTCATCTGGAATACCCCGCCCGGAATCCAAATAACGCCGTCCCGCGTTGCTGTGTTATTCTCGATGACACCGCCACTCATACGGAACACGCTGGCGCCGCTCTTTACCATTACAGCCGCTCCATACATAGAGCTACAGTTGTTGATAGATGCTGTTCCGGTCAGTTCAAATGTACCGCCGTCCACACAGACGCCTCCGCCGCCATAACTACGGTTATCCCCGACTGCGCCGCCCGCGTGAGACTGACTGATCTGTCCGCTTTCCATCGTTACAATACCACCGGAACGTACCAGAACAGCGCCGCCGCTTTCCGGCGCATTTCCGATAATCGAACCAACCGCACCATCCGGCCCTGGCTCTGTCTCATCTTTGACATCCTTAATATGAAGTTTACCGTAACACGTAATCGCTGTTGTGGTTCCCTGTAAAGTATAGCCGTTCAGGTTCAGTGTCAGCTCCATGCCGCCCGGTATACGTACATTTCCTGCCGCCTCTTTTACAAGAACAATCGTCGGATGCTCACCATATACTGCATGATCGGTATCAGCCACAATAGCGTCGACCGCCTTTTGTACCGTAGTAAACGGCGTATCCCCGATTTTTGCAACGATCTCCTCCGTCTCATATTTCAATGTGAGTCCATAACTTCGAAGCACCGGCGTATACGTTATCCCGTCTGTAATCAGATGATCACGCCCTTCGTCATACCATCCCATTCCGCGCTTTCCGTCCGCTGCCTCAAACATGCCTGCTGCTGTCGGAAGACACAGATAAGAACTTTTATAGGAGGCATTATATGCCGCATAAACGTCCTGTCCGAATGCTGCTGTGTTATGGTACAGTTGAGCACCCTTCAGCACTGTAACATTGCTGTCTGCAGACTCCATAGCAAGGCCGCCTCCATTGCCGCCTGTCTTGTTGTCACGAATCACACCGCCATTTATCGTAAGGATCGTATTCCCATTGGCATTATAAATCCCGCCGCCGCTTCCGGTTGCCACATTATCTGCAATCAGGCCGCCTGAAATTGTGTCTTCCCCGCCCAGATACGACTGGTCTTTGTTTGGCCTCTGCCTGTTATAAATCCCGCCACCGTAGGCTGCCTGGTTTCCGGTAATCTCTCCGCCTGTCATATTCAGCTTTCCATACCAGCTTACACAGATACCGCCGCCATTTCCGGTTGTCGTATTGTTGCGGATCTTGCCGCCTTCCACAGTAAGAGTCGTATAATCTTCCAGCAAGATGCCGCCGCTATTTCGTTCAATTACAGTCCCTTCCTGTACAATAGTTTCCGCTCTCGCGTTATTGCTTATTGTAACTCCGCGTCCTTTATTATCGCGAATCTGTACACCTCTCAGATAAACACGGTGTGTATTATTCCCCGCGCGTACTTGCAGGCCCGTTCCTGAATTGGAATTGATTACACCTCCGTTTAGATATGCATTTGCGCAGCCGGCCACGCAGACTGCTCCATAACCGCGGTCTGTATTATTGCTGACCTCTACGCCGTCTTCCATTATAAAACTCGTACCTGCAGCACAAACGCCGCTGTTATAGTATGCATAATTGCCGCTGATTTTCGTATTTCCCTCAAGCTTCGTAATACCGGTAAGATACAGGCCGCCATACCAGCAAATGTTCCGTTCTATGCGGTTATTCGTGATGGTACAGTCTGTCACTGTAACCGTCCCGCCAAGGCGTGCACCTCCTACGTTCGACAGCAACGCACGGTTACCGCTGATCTCTGTGTTCTTTACGTTTACCAGATTTTCCGTACGCACAGAACAATAAAGACCGCCATACTGCCGCCGCGCCGTATTATTCAAAAATCTTGAATTTACAATATCTATCGATTTGGCATGGCAGATATACGCTCCGCCGCCGCCACTGTTCGAGTCTGAAGTCTCCTTCGTCACATTATTCTGGAACAGAGTATCGCTGATCGTAACGCTAAGAGGCTCCGCTGCGTTGTCAAATCCATAAATACGAAGGCCGCCGCCGCTTATCGTTGCCGTGTTACCGACAAACTCACTGCCCTGGATGGAAACGGTACTCGGGGCGTAAAGTACTGAACCTGTATTTACAGCTCCGCCATATTTTGCCTGGTTGTTACGGAACGAAGCTCCTGTGATCTCCAGATCAAATGCTTTCGTGCTGGCATTGTTAGAACTGAAGCCCTCTACCTGTAAAGCTCCGCCGTATGTTGCGCAGTTATCGGTGAACACAGTTCCCTCTCCGATTCGGATACTACATCCATAACGCGCATAAATTGCTCCGCCATTCATTGCCAGGCTTCCAGTTATGGAATCAGGATTACCAAAACCTGTAACCGTAATTCCACTTACGTCAAGCACACCAGCCGTCATGTAAATCGCGCGTGCTCCCACACATCCTTCAGCCGGTGTCAGAAGGCCGCCTGCACTGCCTTCCTTCGCATCCTCCTGACGGTTCCCACTTTGACTGCTGTCCTGTAATTTCAATGCTCCGCCTGTCAAATAGAAAATATTATTATTATTTGTACTCAGCGTGTAGCCGTTCAGATCAATTACAACATTCTGCCCCTCTCTGATCGTCACACGTTCACATACATCTTTGAGCAGATAAATAATTTCCCCGTCCTGTGCTGTCTCTATTGCGTCGCTGAGTTTGTCAAATTGCTGTACCTCATCTCCACTTCCGATACGCGCTACCGCATTTGTATGATCCTCTTTGCTCTTTGCCGCTGTCAGATAATACGTATGTGGTTTCTTTATCACAGCAAGTGATTCTTTTATATAAGAAGAATCATACCCATCATACCAGCTGTCATATTCCTCAAATCCCATATCGGAAGCTGCAAACAGCTGAAATCTGTAATTTCCGCTGTCAGCTACTGCACAGATATCTTTTGCATCTCCATTGCAAATGTTCCCGTATATCTGGCCTCCATTTAATTCCAGGTGCATATTTGCGACTGCATAAATGCCGGCGCCTTCGCCTTTGTTTCCCGTCGTCACCTGATTTCCTGTGATCACGCCGGTAGCGCCTTCCGGTATCCGGACGGTTGTATACGCAGTACCATAAATACCGCCGCCACTGTTTGCAGCTTTGTTATTTTCTATCCTTCCGCCTGTAAACTCAAATAATGTACCACTTCCCTCCAGATAAACAGCACCGCCCACATTGGTAGCCGTATTATTTCGAATCTCACCGCCGGATACATACACTTTAGAACTGTTATACATACGGATTCCGGAACCCATATCCGTCGAATTTCCCTCAATCACACCACCGGTCATGTAAAACGAAGCCCTGCTGTCCTGTAACCGCACACCGCTGCCAGTGTTTGCCCGAATCACACCGCTATTCATCGTGAATACGCTGTTTTTCTGGACCCCGGATACATTTTCAGCATGGTTGACCAAAATGCCCATTCCACGGTTTTCTTCCACATACCCGCCGTCCATGGTAAAGCTGCCAAGTCCGCCAACGTAAACACCGGCTCCGTACGACGCTGTATTTCCTTTAATGTGTCCGTTTTTCAGCGTCACATCACCCAAAACAAACAGGCCGCCGCCACTGTTGAGTTTATCTGTCCTGTTCGGATTTGCAGTTCCGCTTCCACCGCAGATAACGCCGTTTTTCATTTCGCTCGTATCATCAATCGTAAGCTTCGCTCCCTGCTCCACATAGATGACGCTGCTCGAAAGACCCCTGATCGTATGCCCCGCCAGATCAAGCGTTACAGAAACGCCTTCCGGTATCTGCACACACTCTATGCTGTCTGCCAGCATCGTAATCACTGCGTTTTCTGCCTGACCGTCTTCTTGCCCTGTCACCGCCAGCATGTCGATGGCTTCCTGCACGCTTCCATAAACCTCGCTGCCAAGCTGCGCCACAACATTCCCATACCGGAATGTATACGCACGATTCTCACCATATTGTAACATTTCTTCTTTCGTTTCCGTCACAGAGGTCTGGGAACGTTCCTCATACCAGTCAATCACCGGTTCCCCGGACGGGCTTATAAAATCTGATGCAGTTCCCAATATCAGAATCGGAGCACGCGCAAAATCCGCCTCGTTTTTACTGGTACTTCCATACTGATACAGATCATGGCCGCCTTTCGCAGCAAAGGCCGTATTATCACACAGCATACCGCCTGTGATAGAATTTGCTCCACTCTTGCCTACACTACCGGTCAGATAGATACCGCCGCCGCTTCCAATGGCTGTATTTTTCCGAACTGTACCGCCGGTCATTGTCACACTGCCTTCTGCACAAATACCGCCGCCGTTACTGTTGGACTTATTATCTGTAATCTCTGTGCCTGTAATCACAATTTTTCCGCCCACATATGACTGATGAATGCCGCCTCCAACGCCGCTGGCTGTATTCTCACTGATACGGCCGCCTGCAAGCGTACTCGTACCGCCTCCATACCAGTACACACCGCCGCCACTCGCTTTGGAATTGTTATGTTCGATCGCACCGCCTTCCATTACAACAGTTCCGCGCACACCGCCGCCGCTGCTACTTGCCGTATTCTCTGCTACTTTTGCATCGTCGTAAAGGTAAAGCGTACCATAGATACCGCCGCCCTCGCCGCTTGCATAGTTGTTTATCACCTGCGCACGGTCATGCATCCTTGTCGTTCCATACGTACCGCCGCCTGTCCATGCCTGATTATCCCGGATGAGCGCATCTCCAGTCATGGTAACGGCGCCCCAAACGCCGCCACCATTACCTCGCGTCATATTCTCACAGACAGCACCCCCGCTCATCGTCATTCCTACTTCCGTATAAATGCCGCCGCCGTGCACATCACTGTTGCCATCTGCGCTGTTGTGACTGATCTCTCCACCCGTCATTGTCAGCTTTGCCCCGGTTCCACTGCGATGAAAAAGACCTGCGCCATATCCGTATCCCACGCCATGAATTACATTCCCTGAAATAAAACCTCCCTCAATCAACGTAACGCTGTAATTATCAACAAACAGACCACCGCCATGGGTAAAGTTTGTATTTTCTTCTATCCGTGTTCCTTCTTTTAATGTAACGGAAGCATACTGTCCCACATAAATGCCGCCGCCCCAGATATTCGCCGTAAGCCCTGTATCTTTTGAAGTATTTTCACTGATGCGGCCACCTGTCATTGTAAAGGAACTCCTGGCCCCATTGCTGCTGGCCAGATAAATACCTCCACCTGCAAGCGTCGTTTTGTTCCCATACAGCCAGTTGCCACGCACTGTTCCGCCGTCCATCACAAGCTGTGTCCCTGCCGTCAGATAGATTCCGCCGCCATAACGTCCGCTGGCATTCTCTGCGACATCTGCGCCATCCGTAATCGTACAAATGGCTGCTTTCTTTGCCAGATAAATTCCGCCGCCGTCCGCTTCCGCTTTATTTCTTCTGATGTTCGATGTCTGAATGGTAAAAGCTTCCGTTGCTTCATATAAATAAAACCCGCCGCCATTGCCGGTTGCCGTATTTTCCACAATCAGAGTTTGGTTATCCAGAACATAGCTTCCTTCTGAGACCAGATACGCAAAAACACCACCGCCATCCTGCGCTGTGTTTTCGCAGATCGTTCCGCCTGCCATCGAAAAGCTGTTCCCATCATATGTGAAAACTCCACCACCATTTTGTGTGGCTGTATTGTTCCGGATACTTCCGCCTTCTATTGTAAACACACCGTGCTCTTCCACAAGCACGCCGCCGCCATTTCCGGTAACATGGAAATTCTCGATCACACCGGATTGCAGCACAAACTCGCCGCCGCTTCTAACTGCCACACCGCGAACACGCTCCGCAGGTCCAGCCGACGCTCTGTTTGCTACTGCACCGTTTTCATTGCCGCTATTTTGCAACACAAGCGTACCATACACGGTAATTGTATTAATCGTTGCATTCCCAATACGCTTCTGTGTATCAGGAGAAAGGACGTAGCCGTTCAGATCAAGCGATATGGTCTGACCGTCCCAGATCACAATATTTTCTGTATAGTCCCGGTCCAGTTTAATCTGTGCGCTCTCGCCCTCTGCCACCGCATTGATCTGCGCCTGCAAACTGCCTTCTTCAGCGTTCAGCGCCATGCGAAGAAACGCCGTCTCGTCCTGCGCACCAAAGACCTTCATCATTTCATCCGGATCCAGATAATCCGGCTCTCCCAACAGAAATGCTTCGGTCTCCGTCTCTGTATCAGGTTCCGTCTGTATTTGCTCCGTTTCTTCAAGCTCCGTCTGTATCTGCTCCGTCTGATCCTCACCCATCTCAGGCAGATTTGTCTGACCCTGTTCCGTCTCTTCTGAATCGTTCTGCGTCTGATCCGTTTCCGTTTGATCTGCCGGGTTCAGCTCAGTCTCATCTGCTTCTGTCTGATCTACTGAGTTCGATTCCATCTGATCTGCTTCTGTCTGATCCGGGGTCTTATCCTCCATCTGTAAAACCGCAGTCACGCGATACGTATCCATACGCATTACGCCGTTTTCTTCATATGTATGAATCAAAAAAGCTTCGCCAGCTTTATCCACAACCACATTCACCAGAGCATCTGCATCTTCCAGAATTCGTATGGGACTGTTTTTCAGTACTAGCCACTCATGATTCTCACCATCCTGGCCACTCACCCAGAATTCCTCACCAACCCGGCATACAACTTCCTCCATGTCCTCCTCGTCCGGTTCCTGCTGATTGGAACCGTTCGTGCCATCGTCAGGAGTCTCAACAGTAATAATCTCATCCACTGTAATGCCGCCTGTGTTCTCATTTTTATTTTCTGTCGGGGCCAGAGTATCGCCGCCCATCTCATCGATAATCATATCTTCACCTGAGTCAAGCCAATCGGTATACTCTAACTGCTCCGGTACCTCTCCAATGGTTTCCCCGGCCATTACCATACTACCGGCTGGATTACTTCCGAGAAGCATAGATATGGTCAGCGCCCAGGCAAGCCCCCTTTTTCCTTTTTCAAGTATACGTTTCTTCATCTTTCCATCACTCCTATAATTTGCTCTCTTTTTTGAATTCTGATTTGTCTGTCTTATATGCGAAGCTCCCGGCAAATACATCCCAGCAGCTCCATCTCACTGGTAAAGCTTCCGGCCATTGTTCCATCATGGCGCAGCAGCTTCCCCTGCCACCCTGCACTCATTCTGCTCCAAACGATCAGATTAAAAGTCCGGTATTCCCCTTTTTGCTTGCAAAGTTCCTCATCAGTCCGCCTTGCCTTTGGAACCGGACGTCTGCGCAACTGCTCTTTTTGTTCCGAAAAGCTTCTCTTTTCCTGAAAATTCTGTGGGTAACCACACGCATCATACAAACGGTCTATACACAGTAGCATTTCACTGCAGCTGTTGAATCTTGCTTCTCCGTCGTATAATTTACTGTATACCCGTCCTTTTATATCTTTCTCATATGTGTCAATGCATAGCCGCACAGTATTCAGTGGAAAAACCTGCTGTTTTGGTTCCGGCTGTTCCTTTTTCTCATTTTCTGCCATATATTTTTTTTCTACCTCACTGCTGTAAGTTCAGCCAGCTCAAATTGCATTTCAAGTTGTCTTTTTCCGATACTCTTCTGAAACTTCTTTTGTACCCGCTCGCCTACTGCAATACTCGCCTCATAAGAACATGCCGATAAAATCACAATAAACTGTGTGGGACTATAGCGTGTCACTACATCCCCAAGTCTTAAGGATTCCCGTAATATATGTTCCAGCCGGTCGACACTTTCTGTCATTCCGGAATCTGTCACTGCACCTTGCCATGCACTCCCTACCCGGCGCACGGTCAGCATCATAATATATTCTGCAACCCCAATACGGGTAAGTCTTCTGGCTTCCATCCGGTAAATCTGACGAAAAATCTGATAATCACAGAAGAAGACGCCCTCTTCTACATCTGTTTCTCTTATTTCATTCAGCATATTATCAAGATCTGAAATACTGTCTGCCCGTTTTCCAAGCATCTTTTCAAATACACTTCGCAATTTGGCCGGCGGTCGGATTCCCATACTTCTGTAAAAAACTTTATTTGTCTTCTCATAATGAGACATGGCCAGATCATATTTGTTCTGCTGACACAAACCTTGCAGCAACCAACAGTGAATGTCCTCATCGAACCCGTCAATCTCCAAGGCCTCGTTACAAAGCTTTTCCAGATCACCCCACTCCGCTTCCTTTTTATAAATCTCACAGAGTGTTTTTACAATATCCATATATAAAGACTGATATCTCGTCGCCTTCGGGAGAATCCAGGGTTCTTCCGCAACCACTGCCGAAACATTCCCCTTGTAACAGCTAATGGCTTCCAGGCAAAGCGTCTTTTGCCTCTTCTGTTCCCTCGCTGACATACTTTTTAATTCCACAGCGAGCCGCTCAAACTGTTCATAATCCGTCTCAACCTCTATCTCCGGATTCCACCGATAGGCCCCCGGCAAGGTACAAATAAACTCTTCCTCACCAAACACAGAGAGTTCGTGACGCAACCGGTACATCAGATTTTTAAGAGCCCCCTTCGGTGCCTTCGAATGATTCGACCAGAACACTTCAATCAGTCTCTGATGCGGCAACGCTGTATTTCGATGAATAATAAGATAGGCCAGCAGCTTTGTCATTTTACTGGAATGCAGCTCTTCTTCTCCAAGCGATACCCTGTCATTCATAAGACGTACCTGCCCGAACAGATTCATCCTCAGTACTGTTTTCATACGTCAGCATCCATCCCTTCTGCAAAATCCCAACCGGCTGCAAGGTGTCCTTCTTCCCCGCATACGGCAGAATCAACCAGCCGCAACAATTCCATCACACTGCGAAATGGCTGCTTTTTCTCTCCCTGAATCCATTCTACACTTCCCTGCCAGCTCTCATTTTGACTGTCATTCACTTCCAGAATAAATGTCTGTTTTTTCATCTTATATTCTCCTTAGACTTAGAACAAAAAGTGTGTTCAGATAACTCCTCAAAAATCTATATATAAAAAGACATCAAAAAACCGTCGAACTTATCTGAGTTCGACCCTTTTTTGATGTCTTTGAATAAAAAACCTTCCTGTATCTGTATATTGGTAAAGATTGATATACCTGAAAAAGACAGAGAGCAAAATTATAGTAGCTGTCTGTCTGTCTGTCTGTCTGTCTGTCTGTCTGTCTGTCTGTCTGTCTGTCT